>ERZ1023694.23-NODE-23-length-86553-cov-97.094592_pt1 | contig 86553 bp, 80 predicted proteins | sample MGYA00380348_ERZ1023694 | MGnify/ENA primary metagenome ERZ1023694 (study PRJEB33179, sample SAMN07449026) | human gut metagenome | biome: Human-gut; feature: Human associated habitat; material: Faeces | host: Homo sapiens | place: India:Kasaragod | collected... | reverse complement strand
AGATTCCCTTTGTGAAGAAAGACTACGATTCAACTAGAATATATAGAAACACACAAAAAAAAAGGGTGCGTCACAGACTTATGACACACCCTCCTCTTTTTGGTTTTATAAGAACAAGTCTTTCTTTGGCATGTTTGCCATATATTTCTTTCTCAGTTTCTCGAAGAAAGCCATAGTATCGTTAGAGAAACCATGGCCCTTCCAGGTGGAGGTGTTCGTGATGAGAATCCAGCATTGGTTATCCGGATATTTCAGGACGATGGCTGATGTGCCTGCCAGCGAACCTGTACGAATCCATGGTTTGTTGCTCTTTGGTGTATAGTTCCAGCCGATAGAGTATTGGTGGTCAGCCTGCTCGCGCGTCATAAACTCGATACTCTTCTTACTGAGGATATCCTTGACATGTGGCAAACCATCGATGCTGGCAATAAAGCGGCTCAACTCTGCAGTCGAACCACACCAGGCACCTGCACCCGAGAGACGTGGAAGGTCGGTATCGCCATAGCATTTCTCTACCAGTCTGCCGCTGTTGTTATATTCGTATACCGGAATACTTCCTCCATGCATGTAGTATTTCGTCTCGTTAGGTCTGCGGTCCTTTAAGTAAGTTCCCGCAATATGCATGTCGTAGCAGCCGGCTGGGTGGAGCACATACTTCTGCATGAAGTTTTCATATTTCATTCCGCTCTTCTTTTCTATAATCATGGAGAGAATCATGTAGCCTAGATTGCTGTAGCATTTGCCTTCGCCAGGAGTATAGCCCAAGTGGCGCTTCAAGAGAATCTTGAGCAGGGTAGGGTGATCAGGTGGCGTTTTAAGATGGTTCTGCATCATGATGTAGCGGGTGGAAGATACCGGGTCGCCGGCATAATTGTTGAAACCAGCCTGATGGCGCAGCAACTGTTCTACGGTGATGTTGTAGTAGCGCTGGTCCTTGATGCCGTTGTTGTAGGTGGTATCGTTTAGGATCCCCTTAGGTCCGAATACCTTCTCGTTCATTCTGAGCTTCTTCATCTCCTGCAGTTTCATGATACCTACGGCGGTGATGAGCTTGGAAATGGAAGCGAAGCGCATCAGCATATTCGGTTCCATTCGAATGCCCCTCTCCTTGTCTGCCCATCCGAAACCGCGGGCATAGAGCAGGGAGTCGTTGCGGGTGATGACGAGCTGTGCACCGTTGATTTCCCATCGCTTGAGGTATCTCTCTACGAGCGAATCCATCTTTTGGTATTCCTTCCCCTCTGTCAGGGCATTTGAGATGGAATCGTTGATATGAACCTTAGGGAGCGAATCTGCCGCCTTGTTCTTGTCTGATGCTGATGTACAGCGAGATACACAGCTGTGTGTAGTCCATCCTACGATTGCTGTAAAGGAAAGCAATATGATTGCTATGCGTTTTTTTCTTAGTCGTCGTGCCATTTTATTTAATTTTTCTTTTGCAAAGATTTTGCAATCGAGTGCAATGAAAGTTTACTTTCATATTGCCGAGTGCAGCAAATCTTATGCAAAGATAATGCAATCTTCTCAAATAACAAAACATTGAAAATATATTTAAATTTATTTTGTATTGTCTATGAATTATCGTACCTTTGTACCCAGTTATAAAGAAAAACAATGAAGAAGGTATTAAAAAAGGTATTAAGATCCATATTCTATATAGTAGTCATGTCGGTTCTGGCATTCCTGCCCGACTTCTGGCTTTGGCACATCGGGGTGAGTGAGTGGCCTTTGCTGCTAGCCATCTTATGGTGGGTTCCCTCGTTGTTACTTGTTCTTGCCGAAGTGGGGTTACAGATGGGGTTCTTCCATAAGTTGTCAGTCCGTGTACTCTTTACTACCATACTTTTCTCGGCATTCCCTAAGGTTGTCTTCATCCTGTTCGATGCATTTCTTCCTTGGTTCTTTGCTCTGATTCCTGCTTTGGGTGTAATGGGGTGGTTTGCCTTCGGCTTTATAGAGGGTTGGAAGCGGTTAGAACTGAAACATATTACCTTTACCTCGCCCGATTTGCCACCTTATTTTGATGGTTACCGTCTGGTACAGATTACCGACTTTCATCTCGGTTCGTTTCCTCCCGGCAATGATTTCGTGCAGAAGGTGGTGGATGCGACCAACAATGAAGAACCCGATATGATTCTCTTTACGGGCGATCTGGTCAATAACCAAGCCAGCGAAGTGGAGCCTTATCTGGATACGCTGGGGCAGCTTCATGCGTCAGATGGCATCTATTCTATCTGGGGAAATCATGATTATTGTGAATATGGCAACAATCATTCTATTGGCGCTTTGAAGAGAAACCGCCGTATGCTCTATGGTTATCAGGAAAGTCTGGGGTGGCATCAGCTGATGAACGAACATCATGTGGTGAGTCATGGCATGGCATCTATCGCTGTAATAGGCGTAGAGAATCCCGGTCAGCCTCCTTTCACCAATCGCAGTAATCTGAAGAAAGCGATGAAGGGGTTGAATCCAGATATGTTTAAAATCCTCTTGAGTCATGATCCTCACCATTGGCGCAGAGAAGTAGTTGGTAAGAAGATACAACTTACTCTGGCGGGACATACGCATGCCGGACAATTGAAAATAGGTAAATGGACGCCTGCCCGCATGGCTTTCAAAGAGTGGGGCGGAGCTTACCGGATTGGTGAGCAGATGCTCTATGTATCATCGGGTATTGGTGGTTCTTTCCCTTTCCGCCTAGGCGCATGGCCTGAACTGACAGTTATCACGCTGAAACGTGATTTATAGTTCTTAAAGATAACAAAACTGGTGTTTAAGTGTTAAAATACAGTTAAATGTTAGCTGTTTGAACCATTGTGATGAAAAAAACGTGTTAAAAATTTGGTGGTTCGAATAAATGTTGTACCTTTGCACTAGTTTTCGCATATATTTGGGCAAATGGGGGGTGTCGTGAGATTGTACTCCATTTGTTTTTTGAAGCAAGGCGAAAATACTTCACATCAGAAGTAGCTGTTCACATTTTAATTTTACATTTAACATTGAAAACAATGAAGATTCCTGTAGAAGAACAATATAAATACGTAAAACTTACTCTCCCGAATGGAAGCAAGGCTGAAGGTCAGGCTGTCTTGTTGCATGCCTGTTGTGCACCTTGTTCGGCGGCTATCGTAGAATGTATGCTTCGTAATGGCATGAAGCCTACTGTATATTTCAGTAACAGTAATATCTATCCTCAGCAGGAGTATGATGTCCGTAAACATGAACTGAAACGATTTCTGGAAACCCAGAATGTACCTTATGTAGATGATGAGTATGACCATCAGGAGTGGCTTTCTGTTATTAAGGGTTTAGAGGATGAGCCCGAACGTGGCAGCCGTTGTTCTGTCTGCTTTCAGTTCCGCCTCTCTCATGCAGCCAAGTATGCGCAGGAGCATGGATTTCACCTTCTTACTACCACGTTGGCATCTTCGCGCTGGAAGAATATCAGGCAGATAGATACTGCCGGTCATCTTGCCGTTGAGGCTTATCCTGATGTAGAATGGTGGGATATGAATTGGCGGAAGGGCGGTTTGCAGAATCGCCGAGGTGAACTCTTGAGAATCAATGAATTCTATAATCAGTTATATTGTGGTTGTGAATTCAGTATGAGATAAAGTGTTTTTCTGCGCTGTGATATTTTAGGCACGGATTACACAGATTACACGGATTTATGACGCTCATGATAAATCCGTGTAATCTGTGTAATCCGTGCCTTTTCTATATTCTAGGCTAGATGCTTATTTAAGAAAGACCAGTAATCTCACCGTTTACTACATCAATGCGCTCAGCCTGTGGGCTCTTTGGTAAGCCCGGCATACGCATGATAGGACCAGCGATGACTACAATCATCTCGGCACCCATATTTACGGTGATGTCGCGAACGTGGAGTTCGAAACCTTCTGTAGGACCGTATGCCTTGGCATCGGTAGAGAAACTGTACTGAGTCTTGGCAATACAGATAGGGAACTTTTCTGCACCCAGCTTCTTGATCTCTTCAATCATCGCCTTGGCAGAATCGCTCAATGTTACGCTGCCTGCTCCGTAAAGATTGAATGCAACCTTTTCTATCTTCTCCTCAACGCTATCGTTATCATCGTAAGCAAAATAGAGAGGGGCTGATGGACGCTCATCAATGGTCTTCACTACGAGGTTGGCAAGTTCAATGGCACCGTTTCCGCCTTCGGCAAAGGCGCTGTTTACGGCGAAACCGCAACCCATCTCCTCGCAATGTTTGCGCAATACTTCAATTTCTTCATCTGTATCGGTTGCAAACTTGTTGAATGCAATCACTACAGTCTGACCAAAGCTCTGCAGGTTCTTTACGTGCTTGTCGAGGTTCCAGTAACCGGCTTCCATTCCTGCGATGTTTGGCTTCTTGATATCTTCCAGAGCTACACCACCATGCATCTTCAACGCCTGGAGGGTAACAACGAGAACAGTGAGGTCTGGTTGCAAACCTGTCTTGCGGCATTTGATGTCATAGAACTTCTCTGCACCGAGATCAGCACCGAATCCTGCCTCTGTAATAGCATAGTCGCCATACTCAAGAGCAGCAGCTGTAGCCATGACGGAATTGCAGCCATGAGCAATGTTGGCAAAAGGACCACAATGAACAAATGCTGGTGTTCCCTCTGTTGTCTGAACCAGATTTGGCTTCAAAGCATCGAGAAGGAGAGCTACGATACTGCCACCTACACCCATATCTTTTACGGTAAATGGCTTGTCGTCCTCGGTGATGCCCAGGAGGATATTATCGATACGGCGACGAAGATCATCGATGCTTGTTGCGAAACACATGATAGCCATAATCTCAGAAGCTGGCGTAATATCAAAACCAGACTCTGTCTCGATGCCGTTCTTATCTCCTATACCGGTGATGATGCGGCGCAAACCTCTATCGTTCACATCCATGACGCGACGCCAAAGAATCTTCTTGAGTTTGAAACCCTCTGCTTCGTGCTGGAAACGGTAATTGTCCAGAAGGGCAGAGATCATGTTGTTGGCCTCTGTGATGGCATGGAAATCGCCGGTGAAGTGGAGGTTGATCTTATCCATTGGTACGAGCTGGGCATAACCGCCACCTGCTGCGCCACCCTTCATGCCAAAGCATGGACCGAGAGATGGTTCGCGCAAGGCTACGACTGACTTCTTGCCAATCTTCTGCATGCCCAATGCGAGACCAACAGATACTGTAGTCTTACCATTACCAGCCTTTGTAGGGCTGATAGCTGTAACAAGGATGAGATGGTGATTCTTAAACTTGTTGGTGTCAATCTTGTCCGTAGTAATCTTAGCGATGTAACGGCCGTAGTTTTCCACTTGGTCTTCATGGATTCCAAGTTCTGCTGCCACTTCATTGATAGGGCGCATTTTTACTGATTTAGCTATTTCAATATCTGTCAACATAAAAAGTAATGTTTTGTATTTTGAGTGCAAAGGTACGGAAAAGTATTCATATATTAAAATAAGAAAGTATAAAAAAACAAAATAAAAAAAAGGAAGACTTTCCCCATTTCCAAATGACGAAGTTTAAAAAAGGTAAATTGTAGGATTTTGTCGTGTGAATGTAGTACCTTTGCAAGCGAATTTATATTTTATAGTACGTATGAACAAGTCTTTAGCATTAGCTCATTTTCAGACGAGCTTTCAGTTTATCACGCATCAGAACGAGCGCTTCTCTTATCTCAAAGGAGCCTATCTGGCACTTATCGGAGGATGTGATTGGGTTCAGCTTCGCATGAAGGGGGCTACCGATGAAGAGGTAGAGCCTATAGCCCGTAAGTTAAAGTTGGCTTGCGAGGGTGCCGGTGCAACCTTTATCCTCGACGACCGTGTAGAACTGGTGAAGAAGTTACAGATAGATGGTGTACATCTTGGAAAGAATGATATGCCGGTTGATGAGGCACGTAAGCTCCTGGGTGATGAATTCATAATCGGAGGGACTGCCAATACATTTGATGATATTCGTCGTTTGCATGAACAGGGGGCTGACTATATCGGTTGCGGTCCGTTCCGCTATACTACTACCAAGGAGAAACTCTCTCCGGTGTTGGGTATAGAAGGTTATCGCCAGATTATTGAGCAGATGAGGGAGAATAAAATCTCTCTGCCTATGGTGGCCATCGGAGGTTTGACTCCAGACGATATAGATCCGCTTGCAGAATTGGGCATCGGTGTGGCAATGAGCGGTACCATCCTGAATGCGGAGAACCCTGTTACCATGACGCGTCAGATTCATGAGAAGTGCTTCGGATTATTCATCGAAAATCTCAATCATTTTTTTGAGAATCAGTAGAATGATACTCATAAATGATGATTTTGCATAGAAAAGAGAAGAAAGTTCAGGTTTTCTTCTCTTTTCTCATTTTATTGTTGTAACTTTGCACCCGCATTGCAAAACTGTTGCAAGGCTATTACAAATAATAGAATTTAAAAGACATGAAATTAATAGTGGGAATTGACTTAGGAAATATAGGAAAAACAGATGCTGTCGGAAAGAACGAGAACATCATGATATACGCACCTTCAGATAAAGGTGCTTAAAAACCCGGGCACAAACGTGTTCGGGCTTTTTTATTTTACTATATATAATAGGTGTAAAACCAACTCAAAATAGATAGTGTGTGCAAAATATATAATTATTAACTTTATAAAAAAAGTATTAAAATGATGAAAACAGAATGGAGAGGTTTCAAAGGAAACATGTGGCAGAGTGAAGTGAATCTTCGTGATTTCATTCAGAACAACTACACTTGTTATGACGGCGATGAGTCGTTCCTTGCAGAACCAACTCAGGCAACTAACACCCTTTGGGGTATGTTGAAGGAACTCCAGAAGGAGGAGCGCGCCAAGGGTGGTGTGCTTGATATGGAAACAGAAATCGTTTCAGGATTGACAGCTTACGGTGCTGCTTATATCGGTGAAGGTACAAAGGATTTGGAGAAGGTAGTTGGTCTGCAGACCGATAAGCCTTTGAAGCGTGCCTTCATGCCTTACGGTGGTATCAAGATGGCGGAGCAGGCTTGTACAACATATGGCTATCAGCCATCTGAGAAGCTCCACGAAATCTTCCACAAGTATTGCAAAACTCATAATGATGGCGTATTCGATGCTTATACTCCAGAGATGAAGCTCGTTCGCCATAACCACATTCTTACCGGTCTTCCTGATACTTATGGTCGTGGACGTATCGTAGGTGACTACCGTCGTGTAGCCCTCTATGGTATCGACTTCCTCATCGAGGAGAAGAAGAACGACCTCGCTAACATGGGCGACCGTGAGATGATTGACGAAGTTATCCGTCTTCGTGAAGAGGTTGCTATGCAGATTAAGGCGCTCAAGGGCTTGAAGGAGATGGCTCAGTTGTATGGTTACGACATCTCTCAGCCTGCCAAAAACGCTCGTGAGGCTGTTCAGTGGTTGTACTTCGGTTACCTCGGAGCTGTGAAGACTCAGAATGGTGCTGCGATGTCTGTAGGCCGTATCTCTACATTCCTCGACATCTATATCCAGCGCGACTTGAACGAGGGTACTCTTACCGAGGATGAGGCTCAGGAGCTCATCGACCACTTGGTAATGAAGTTCCGTATGGTTAAGTTCGCCCGTATCCCTTCTTACAACGAGCTCTTCACCGGCGACCCGGTTTGGGCTACTCTCGAGGTTGGTGGTATGGGCCAGGATGGCCGCTCAATGGTTACCAAGAACGACTTCCGTTTCCTCCACACATTGGAGAACATGGGTCCTTCACCAGAGCCAAACCTCACTGTACTCTATAGCTCTCGCTTGCCAAAGGCATTCAAGCACTACGCTTCTCTCATCTCTGTAAAGACAAGCTCTATCCAGTATGAGAACGACGATGTAATGCGCCCAGTTTGGGGTGACGACTATAGCATCTGCTGCTGTGTATCTGCTACACAGACAGGTAAGGAGATGCAGTTCTTCGGTGCACGTGCCAACTTGGCTAAGTGCTTGACCTACGCTGTATCTGGCGGTGTTGATTCAAAGACACGCGAGCAGTGCGGTCCTAAGTATCGCGCCGTTGAGGGTGATGTATTGACATACGAGGAGTTCATGCCACGTTTCATGGATATGATGGACTGGTTGGCTGGCGTTTATGTGAAGACATTGAACCTCATCCACTACATGCACGATAAGTACTTCTACGAGGCAGCAGAGTTAGCGCTCATCGATACAGATGTTCGTCGTACTTTTGCTACAGGTATCGCTGGTTTCAGCCACGTGGTTGATTCTATCTCAGCTATCAAGTATGCCAAGGTAAACATCGTCCGTGATGAGACCGGTTTCCCTCTCAGCTTCAAGACCGAGGGCGACTTCCCACGTTACGGTAACGATGATGAGCGTGCTGATGAGATTGCAGTATGGTTGCTCAAGACCTTCATGAACATGATCAAGAAGCATCATACATACCGCAATTCTGAGCCTACTACATCTATCCTGACTATCACATCAAATGTAGTATACGGTAAGTACACCAGCAACATGCCTGATGGTCGTCCAGCCGGTGCTCCTTTGGCTCCAGGTGCTAACCCATCTTACGGTGCAGAGAAGAACGGTCTTTTGGCTTCATTGAACTCAGTAGCTAAGTTGCCATACGAGTATGCTCTCGATGGTATCTCTAATACTCAGACCATCAGTCCAGGTGCTCTCGGACATAACGACGAGGAGCGTGCCCAGACATTGGTAGGTGTATTGGATGGTTACTTCAACCAGGGTTCTCACCACCTGAATGTGAACGTATTCGGTATCGACAAGCTCAAGGATGCGATGGAGCACCCAGAGAAGGAAGAGTACCAGAACTTCACCATCCGTGTAAGTGGTTACGCAGTTAAGTTCATCGACTTGACACGTGAGCAGCAGCTCGACGTAATCGCTCGTCAGGCTCACGAGAGACTCTAAGGAAGTGAAGAATGAAGAGGGAAGAGTGAAGATTTCTCTTGTCTCTTTGTAACATATAGATTGCCCGCTAGATTTTCTTTCCGAGGATATTTAGCGGGCATTTTAGCTTATTTAACTGCAAAATAGAGCAAGATATTGATAAATTTACTATCTTTGCGGTATGAAATTTAATATAGAACAAAAAACAACTCTTTGGAGTGAGGGAGGAAAATTTTGCTTGGATTTAGCCAAACTGATATTTGGTGGTATCATCCTGGCAAGTATTATGAAGAAGGATATCGATACAGGGAAACTTTTAGTTTTTGGTGCTCTAATAACTTTGTTTCTTGCTGTATGTGGATTCTTTTTAATATTGATGTCTAAAGATAACAAAAAGAAAGGAAAATAAATATGGAACTATTGGTATTTATGGGATTTTTTGCTTTGCTTGCAGGTGGGTTTACCCTATGGGCATATATTGATTATCGTAAAATGCAGGCTTAAGTGGGCTTCTTGTTTTTAATCATTTCTAAAAAGATAAAATAATATGGGTGTATTTCTTTTTTTAGGTGTTATAGCCTTATTTATGAGTCTTTTTGCATTGTGGGGAATATATGATCTTAGAAAGAATGCATAAGGGTTTTGTTCACAGCATAGAGAGCTTTGGTTCTGTAGATGGACCAGGCATTAGGTTTTTGATTTTCCTGCAGGGTTGCCCCATGCGCTGCCAGTTCTGCCATAACCCGGATTCATGGAAGATGGGAGTGGGAGAGGAGTGGAGTGCCGATGACCTGTTGGATAAGGCAGAGAGATTCAAAAGTTATTGGGGAGACAAGGGCGGTATTACTGTAAGTGGTGGAGAAGCCCTGATGCAGATAGACTTTCTCATCGAACTTTTCGAGAAAGCCCATCAGCGTGGCATCAACACTTGTCTTGATACATCAGCGCAACCATTTAGGAAAGAGGGTGCTTTCTCCGATAAATTCGAGCGTCTGATGACCGTCACAGATACTGTTCTTCTTGATATCAAGCATATCAACGATGAAGAGCATCGTAAACTCACCCGCCATTCTAATGTAAACATACTGGATTGTGCACGATATTTAAGCGAGATACACAAACCAGTATGGATTCGTCACGTCCTGATTCCAGGTATTACCGACAAGGATGAATACCTCTATCAGTTGCGCGATTTCCTCTCAACACTCTCTAATATTGAGCGTATAGATGTCTTACCTTATCATACGATGGGTATCTACAAGTATGAGAAACTAGGTATTGCCTACCCGTTGGAAGGCATAGATCCTCCTACTAGTAATCGTATAACTCATGCAGAAGCAATCTTGCAAGAGGCACTTTAGCCTCTTGCAAGACTGCTTAGATGAGCGTCTAGCGAACTGGTGAGACGGGCTTTGATGATAGGCTTTGTGATGTAGTCGTTTACTCCAAGCTCGTAGCATTCATCCACATTATCCTTGTTGCTTAACAGGGAAACCACGATGATGACCATTTCACTTTTCGAGTATTTAGAGCGTACATGGTCTATTACGTCCCACCCATTTACATGTGGCATCATCAAGTCGAGCAGTATCACGTGCGGCTTGAATGTGTCAATCAGTTCAATGGCTTCTTTTCCGCCATTTGCAGTTTTCACGTCGATGTCAAAGTCCTTTATCATTTCAGAGATAGTTTCAATATTTTCTGAAATATCATCGACGATTAGCACTTTGTTCTTTTCCATTTTTCACTGGTCTATTTTATGTAGGTTCTTTCCGATCTTGAAGGTCTAGTTTCTTGGCTTGTGAATGCCGTAGATGTCGCACATGAATCCTTTATCAGTGATTAGATTGTTCATGTCGATACTGTCGAACATCTTGTGATGAGTACCGATTACCACAATCTGATACTCTTTTTCCAGAACTTTAGGATCATCTGTCACCTTGATGTTATATTCTTCTTTTACTTCCTCTACATCTACCAATGGATCGTAGAGTGTGGTTTTGTAACCTGCTCCTACCAGGTTGATATAGAGATCGGCTACTTTTGTGTTTCTGATATCATCGCTGTCTGGCTTGAACGAGAAGCCGAGAATCAGCACGTTGGTTTCCGGAGCCTTGAACTTTCTGCTTTCAGATGCATTCTTTATCTTTCCTGCCATCCATACCGCCATCTGCTCGTTAACCTCGCGGGCTGTAGAGAGCAGCGATGGTACCACGTCAACCTCCTGTGCCTTGTTAATCAGGTAGTATGGGTCTACCGCGATGCAGTGGCCGCCAACGAGTCCTGGAGTAGCTGGCACGAAGTTCCATTTTGTGCTAGCTGCCGCCGTTACGTCTTCAATGTTGATGTTCATCTTGTCGAAAATCTTTTCCATCTCGTTGAAGAAGGCTATCTGTATGTCTCTCTGGCAGTTCTCCATCAGTTTACATGCCTCTGCTATTCTGATACTCTTCGCCTTGTAGGTGCCATGGGTAAGTACTGAAGCATAGAGGCTGTCGATGATAGCTGCTGCTTCGGGTGTAGAACCGCTGGTAACCTTCACGATGTTCTCGATGGTATGAACAGTATCGCCCGGATTGATGCGCTCTGGCGAGAAGCCTACAAAGAAACTCTGGTTCAATTTCAATCCTGATGTAGATGCCAGTAATGGGGCACAAACCTCTTCTGTCAGACCTGGGTAAACGGTACTCTCGTAGACTACGATATCACCTTCTTTCAGAATCTTGCCAACCTCAGCTGTAGCATTGCGCACGCAACTGATGTCTGGCTTGTTCGATTTGTTAACCGGTGTCGGTACAGCGATGATATACACGTTACACTTCTTCAGGTCATCAATATTGCTGGTCAGTTTCAGTCCCTGTTCCAAAGCTTTGGATACAGGTCTGTTGTCTTCCATCGTGCTTTTGGCTAACTTGGCTACCTTCTCAGCTTTGATGTCATAACCCCATGTATCGTATTTCTTTGAGAATAAGCATGCTAGTGGAGTACCAACATACCCTAATCCTATTACTCCAATCTTAAACTCAAAAGACTTGTTTATCATATACTATATTCTGTTTATGTTTTATAATGTTATTTCTCTTATTGGGAGCTCCCTGCTGTATGTACGTTACAGCAAGTAACTCGGATCTTTTAGATTCCTTCAAGCTGAGCATAGCGCGAAGTCTTCTCAGGGTTCCATGCGTCCTTGTAAGAACGGCGGAAGAAGAATTCTTGCAGATGAGCCGACAGACGGGCGATACGCAGGAAATAACCTGTATAAGGCGACATCAGTGGCAGATATCTGTAAAGGAACCACACGTCTTTCTTTCTTTCTGAAACCATCAGTACAAGGAGGAAGGCAAGCTGCGAGAAGCATACTCTGATAAAGTAGCCCAGCGCCAGCACCTCGATGATGTGCGTGTTAAACGTGATGGCGAGCTTGATGATGTACCACAACCACAGAAAATTGAGGAAGCAGTCGAAAACCACACTCTCCATGTTGGATAACCAGTTAAGGATACTCCAGTTCTTGGTAGGCAACAGAATGTCGACATGCTTGCGTAGACGGAATCTCACGAACGAGCGCGACCATCTGATGCGCTGATGATACAGCTTGTACCATTTGGTAGGCACATTGGTCATACAGATGGCATCTTCGGCAAATTTCACTTTATATCCGGCTTTGCGGATCTTCTGTGTCAGGTCACCGTCCAGTCCCGGTCCTATGTCCCAATAGCCCACTTCCTTCAGCGTCTTTCTTTCGAAGGCTCCAAATGCTCCCGAAATGATGTGGTAGATACCCAGTTCGCTGGTTACGATACGTCCCACCTGTATTCGCTTCAGGTATTCGAAAGCCTGCAGCGATGAGCAGATGGTTTCCTTGTAGTTGCGTACCTTCACGCATCCTCCTACGCCCTTTACCATTCCGTCGATGTAGAAGGGGAGTAGAATCTTCTCCAGTGCATCACGGTCGAGCGAAGAGTCGGCATCCAGACATACGATGTATTTGCCTTTTGCCATCTGGGCTCCATAGTTGCTGGCGGCAGCTTTACCGCCTCTTGTATCCAACCTCAGGTAGTGGGTGATATACCCGGCTCGGTAGAGGTCGTTACAAATCAGTTTGGTGTCGTCGTCGCTACCATCGTCTACCACGATGATTTCGTAGTTGCGGTAGGTTTGCTCAGCCAGCGAGTTCACCATTTTGAATATATGTTTGCCTTCGTTCTTTCCCGGTACGAGGATGCTGATAAGCGGATTTTCGCGGTACAGGAAGTACTTGGCATATTCTTTCTCTTTATCTATCTGGTTTCTCTTCATCAGTCGGTTTCCGATTACGAGATATTCCAGGATATAATATCTTGGCATCTCGATGAAGAAGAGAAACCAGTAGGTATTCACGATACTGCTAAACGATAGCGTGCTGATCCAGTCGAAGAAATCGTTCAGATGTTCTGCTATGCTAAACATACGCTTTTCCCTTTCTTCTTGATGACTTATCTCAGCACGGTGAGCGCCAAGAGGGCCATGATTATGAGTATACCTGCGATGGTGACAAGGATGGCAACGAGTTTCTTGTAGAGCACGATGCGCTTCTGTATCTTGTCGTTTTCATCTTCCTTCGGCTCCGTATCAAGCAGCTCTTCCTGCGGCTGCACCAATTTCTCTTCTTCCTTCATCAGAGGTTCCTCTGAGTAGCGGCAGTAGTCGTCTGGAGTCATATCCACATATTGCAGTTTGTTGAAGAACTCGTCATAGTTGTTGGCGATGGTCTTCGCCTTGGTTTCCAGCATGCTGCAGATAATCTCGTCCGGTTCTATCGAGTTGGCCACCTTTCTGATGGCTACCGACATCTCCTTGCTCAGTTTCTGCTGAGCCTCTTCTACCGTTTCTTCATGCTCATAGAGGGTAGAGGATACGTAGAAGATATTGTTGTTGTAAGACACCTTGTGATTGGAGAAGATTCTACAGAGCTTGCCCTGTATGCTTTCCTTTATCTTTACGGTATCCTTGTTTTCATCTATAATCCATATCTTGCCTACCATGACCGAGAGTTCATCCTTGCGGTAGGTTTCCATCAGCTGGCGTCGCAGTCGGTTTATCAGCAGGTAATATTCCATGAAGTTATCATAGATGTTCACCATGCTGTTGAACATGATGTTGCCGCTGGTCAGTGCTCTGATTCCTTCTTCTGTTATCTCGAAGTCCTCAACGTCTCGTGGCACCAGGGCGTTTACCGGATAGGTGCTCTGGCAGTTGCAGCAGGTTGACTTGGTGATAGGCGAGGTAAACGGGTTCTCGCAGTCGTTGCAGGTATATACCACGGCTGGTCTGTCATAGTCAACACCGATGTGGCGAAGTTTCTTGTGACACTTCGGACAGATGAGCATACCGCCCACATTGTAGCTGCTTTCCGGCGATACGTTGGCGCAGCTGAAGTGGTGGATGATGTTCTGTATCTTCAGGTTCGAACTTCCGCACTTCGGACAGCACTCAGTATAGAGCAGGTGAGAGTGGTTGCACTTAGGGCAGAGGTGCTCCTTGAGCAGGAAGCGGTGAATGCGCAGTGATCCGAACTCCACCATAGTGTCGATGAACATGAACATCTCGTTGAGATGGAAGAGACCCATACTGTGATAGTGTTCGAAGATTGGGTTGATATATCCCAAAGACGATTTCTCCAGCAGTTGGTGTCCCATGATTCGCTGGTCTCTTGAGAGCAGGTATCTCAGAATAATGGCAAAGAGCTGGTTAGGCTGTGTAGGACGGCTTGTTTCGCTTTTTACACCAAACTTCTGTCTTGCCAGCTTGATTTTGTCTATAATCTCGTATACCTTCTCATTGTTCATGTCGCTCACATAGGCATCGACGATATAGTCGATGATCTGTTCCTTTCCCGATAACGCCGTATTGACGAATATTGGTTTGTAGCTACATTTCCACGATAAGATTGGACTGGCTCCAAACAGTATAGCATGGAATGCATGCTCACTCTTCGTATCGATGTAAATACAATCGAAGTAGTCGGGCTGGATGTCCGGTGTCGAGTCGATATCTATATAGCGATCGATGGTGAGCACCATATCTCCACGTTTGTTTCTTCTAAGTCCAATCATTTCTTCACGTTGTCTTTGTTTTGGTCAGGTGTGACGAGCTTTGAACTTCTTATCACATTTTGATTCTTTTCCACTGGGATGGTATACATCGGCAGTGGCTTAGGGTCTAACATCGCACTGATTTTGTTCACCCTGATTCTCACCGGCAGTTTGTTGCACATCACCCAAGCCGGCACTCGCTGGTTGGGTTTGAAGGTGAATACTGCCACTACGGCATTTGCATCGTGCGAGAAGTTGCTCTGCAGGTGCTTTGGAATTTCCTCCACTCTCAGACCCACCATCTGCAGCTTAGCCTTCAGTACCAGGTCCTTGTTCACGATGACGTCAGCATCGTCAGGACTTTCCATATACTTGATTTTCTTACTAGGCACGTATGTGATGATGCCCAGGTGGCATGCTGCATAGTCGGTATGCTGGATGGTGAGCACTTCATCGCTCTTGAACACCAGTGTCTTGTCGCTCACGCTCACCTTTGAGACGTAGGCATCGGCAGGCGCACAGCAGTAGTGTATCAGACCTTGGTTGTAGATGCTGGTATTGCTGGAGTATGGCATGTCAGCACCCGCCATGCCTGCACCTCTTCTGCTCATGAAGTTATAGGTGGTGTTCTTGGCTTGTGAGTAGATGGTCACCTTGTTCATCTGCTTTCTTATTTCTTCCTCCACCTCGGCAATCTCAGCATCCAGCTGGTTGCGCTTGGTGTTGTTGGTCAGTCCGTAGTAGATGTCTGAACTTTCCGATGCCTTCTGTTTCTTCAGTTCAGCCAGTCGGGTACGCAGTACCGGAATCTCTTCTCTAGCCAGTTTGGCCTGCACTTCCATGTCGTGGGTTTCCTTTACCGCCGAAGGAATGATGTTTGGGTCGTATTGGGTTACGATATTACCCAGCAGTACGTAGGAGTAGAGCGTATCACCTTTGTGTACGGTTTCTCCCACCTCCTTGTTTACCTTCAGGACGTAGATGTCGTCAATCGCACAGATATGGTTTTCATCGAGTCTTACATATCCGTCATAGATGGCCCAGATCATTCGGGTAACGATATAGTATGCTGCCAGTACAATGATGAGGAGGAAGATCAGCGCGAATATAATCTGCTGTCTAGCCAAGCGGTGGCTTTGCGATTTCAGCAAGTCGGCCATCGCCTGTTCCTGTGGCGTGCTGTCATATTGAAACTCATTCATAGTTCGATCTCGTTGAATATATTGTTGTTGTTATAGATGCTTACTGCCTTCTCTATATTGATGATGGCGAGTCCGCGGTTCAACATCAGCTTGTACATTCTTTCCATGCTTTCCAGGAGTCCGGTATATTCTTCCATTCTCATCAGGTAGTTGTACCCGTTTTTCTGGTTTTTATATGCGAACCGTCGCATGTCGATGTATTTTCCTGTCTGCTGTATGTGGTAAGCCTCAGTGGCTATAGCCTGGTTGAGGTTCTCTATCTTTTTCAGCAGGATGTTTACCGACTGTCTGATTTCCTTCACGTCGGTGCTTCTGCTGTTCATGATAATCTCTTTCTGTGTCTCCAGTGCCTTTCTCTTTCTTGGGTTTTCGTTGTAGATAGGCACGGTGAATCTGATTCCTACATCCCCATTGTGCGAGAACTTGTCGTTGCTCTGCCAGTAGGTTGACCATCTGGCGAATGGGGTGAGTCGGGTAGTGCTGAGATAGTTGTTCAGCTTGCTTTCGTTGTTGGCTATCTCCAGCTTTGTCATTACGATTCTTGCATCCAGGCTTTCCTTGTCTACGTGTTCCCAGAGGGCTGCGGTGTCTACCACCACGCGGGTAGGCTTGATGCGGTAAATCGGTTTGTTGGTGATGTCTCTGTCTGAGCAGAGGATGGAGATGTCGTATTCCGCCTCCAGCTTGTCGTTCATCACCTTGAGCATCTTGTCGTTGCTGATTCGGTCTTTCTCCAGCATATACTGGTAAGCCTCGTTCATGATGTCGAGGTTGTCCAGCTTGTGTGCTATGACGGTACCGATATAGAAGTTATATTGTTCGGTCAGCTCATCTGCTGTCTTTTCATATATGTCTGCAGTTTGGCGCTTTTTTATTTGCAAGCGGTCGAGTTCATTGGCAAGAGCAATCTTGGTTCTTTTCTCTTTGCCTTGGTAGAACTTCGAGTTGATGATGTTCCATCCCAGTTCGGCTTGAACCTTCATCTTATATTTTGATACCTCTTTTGCGTCGTCTTCATCAGAATCGAAGTACGCGTCAGGTCGGGCATAAACCTGTCCGGTCACTTCCAGACCGTTGTGTCTGTTGAGCGCTAGGTGCTCATGTGCAGTTTTCGACCAGAACAGAGAGTCGGTCTTATTGATATCAGCGTGATGCTGTTTATTGAGTCCCAGTTCTATGACTGGTGCTTTTACCCATATAGGGTTTTTGATGAGAGTGTCGAGTTGTGCGAAGCGCTGTTTAAAGTGTCTCAGTACATTATCGTTCTTCAGATTCTCATATACGAGCATCTTAGGGCTGAAACTTTTCGGCTTTTTGCCTTTCGTCTGAGCCATAGCGCTTTGTGCTGCCATGAGAAGGAGCAGAACAGTAGTTGAGTATAGTATTATTTTTCGCTTCATAATGAGTTATTAAACACGATGAATGCAGCTGCGAGCTGTTGCAGCTGCATTCATCTCATGTTTCTTATATTTGATAAATCACTTACTTTGTGCCATAATTGGTATTATTTCCAGATGCGGCACCATCAATGAGCTTCATGACACGGAGTCGGCTCTTACCATATGCCACATAGATATAACCTCCATCCAGTGTGACATAGTTGGCAGACATTCCTGCTTCAGCTCTCTTCTTGACAACCTTTACAGGTTTGCCGTTTTCCATTTTGTTCTTGTCAAGAACTACCAGTCCATAACTTCCGCAAGCCAGGTAGATGTAATTGGCATCGTATGTTACACCATTTGCATATCCCTGTGGAACTTTGGTATTAGCAGTGAGTGGAGCTCCCCAGTTCCACACTTCTTTGCCTGTGGTAAGATCGTAGCAAGACAATCCCTTGGCACTTCGGCAAACGTAGATGTGGTTACCATCGATAGCTATAGTGTTCTTACCGTCGTTAGGAGCTATGCTGCTTACGTTGATGGTTCTTGCTGGTGTTGCTGTAAGAATGTCGGCACCTAATGGGAAGACCTGTAGTGTACCACTTACAGCCTCATCGTCACTTCCTACTTCGTTGTTGTAGTGGAGTGTAACAATATACTGGTTGTTCAGTGCGATGTGCTTAGCCTTGCCTGGCGTTTCTTTCTTGCCGATTAAATCCAGCGTGTTTGCATCATATACTCCGTATCCTCTGGTAGATGCCACCATCAGTTTGTTTCCGTCTCTTACGATGCAGTTCTCGTCAGATTTTTCCAAACCTTCATGCTCCCAATCTACGATGGTGAGAGGGTTCAACGTAGTAGTCTCGTCGATGTCCGTAACTTCTGTGTTGAGAAGTCCGTTGCTATCTAATGCAATTCTACCCATCATACCGCCATTGGTTGAGTGACCGGCAATATATACGTACTTTGTAGCATCTTTGCCGTCCACCATAAGGTGGTTGAAGTCGTAGAGTTCCTTCTTATCTTGCAGATACTGCAACATGGTTGTCTGGTTGTTCTTTGTTTCAAACACTTCGATACAACCTCCAGTCTTCTTGCTTGGATCTGCCTGGTTCTCTTCGTTGGTGTGATACGACATGTATAGTTTGCCATTGTATGGCTGAATACATGTAGCAGAGATGTCGTGTGTATGATTTGTATAATCAATTACGGAAATCACATCAATCTTCTTGCCAGGTTCAGGGTTTGGAGTTGGAGTAGGGTCTGGTGTCGTACCGTCACATGATGTTGGGACAACAGGGTCATTATACTTATCATATCTTTTTGTATTGTCTGAAAGACCTGGAGCATAAGTATAAGTTGCCGAATGTCCATTGTTGGTAAACTTATCGCAGTCCATATAGATAACGCCTCCGCTTCCGCTAGCTTGGAAGATATAGCAGGTTGAGAAATATTCGTAGGTTCCCGGAGCAATAAGAATATTGCCGGCATCATTATTTCCGTTGTATTTCACCTCTGCTGCTCTGAAGATGGCATTTGCATTGTCTCCTTGAAGAATGACTCTACTGTTGTTGCTGTCGTTGCCATTGTTGTCATTCTTGTAAGTACCCTTACAGTCGATGACGCTGTTGTTAACCAGATAAATGGTACTTCCTGCACACTGGTCGATAGCTCCTGTCTTCAGATTGTTGATGTGCGCTTCAGCGCCATTTGAATTGAGAACCATCTTGTCTGTCACTTCAAATGAACAAGCATAAAGTTTTGGAGTAGAACCTTGAATTGTCAGCTTGTTGACTTTTGCTTTTCCGTTGATGTTCAGGATGCATCCATCTACGGACAAATCCTGCTTTTCTGTACCAAGAAGATTGCCTTGTATATTGATTTTGGCATCAGTCTCAGTTGACAGTTTACCTACTGTGGCATCGCCGCCCACATAAAGCAATCCTTTAACTTTTAGTTCATTTTTTACTTCAATGTTTCCGGTAGTAAAGTAGGCATCTCCTTGTTCCAGATACATGTTGCTGCCCTCTTTTTTCAGAGTTCCACCATAATTGTAGCAATATACTCCTGTATTATTGAAAAGTGCAGTGTTATTGTTGTCTATATGTAATGTTCCTCCTTTGAGGATGTAGATTTTTCCTTTTTGTGCGGCATTATTTATCCAGGCTGAATTATTCCAAAGATTTTTTGAAGTCAATTCGCCTTCGATAAACAGAGTGGCTCCGTTCATGTTGAGCTCACTGCTTATTTTTGTGCCTTTCTTGATGATGTAGGTCTTGGTACCATCCAGTCCCTTACATCCATCGTTGTTTTTGATTTCTATAGCTCCGTTATGGCTAGGCAGGCTAGGCATTTCATAAACGTCGCTTAGGTTGGCTGTAGTTGCGCCGGCAGCTCTTGTTGCTGCTTTCGCTTTGTAGTTGATAACGCTACCTGCTAATTCCTGAGGGTCGGTGATGGATGTCACTTCTTCACCTATTATGTTTTTTGTGACTTCACCAGGGTTTGGAACGAAAGGGTTGTCATTAGAATCGCTACAAGATGCCAGGAGCATTGCTGCGAAAGAGAAAGTAACAAGTTTTGTAAAATGATGTTTCATGTTAATCTTTCTTTTGTCGTTTTTGTGTATAAATTAGCTTTCACCTTTTTGCTATTGTTCTAGCCTTTAAAGGTTTGTTCTCCCACACCTGTTGGTTAAGGTGCGGGAGAACAGATTTATTTAGTTGATTACTTAGTATTTACCAACTTGAAAATCTGAACGCGGCTGCGGCCATAAGCTACACAGATATAATCCTTGTAAAGGGTTACATAGTTAGCTGAGTTGTAGCTCTCCTTGCCATCATAGAATGCACGGCGACGGGCTACAACGTTCTCACCCTTAGCCTTGGTCTTGTCCAATACAACGAGACCGTAACCGCCACATGCTACGTAAATGTATTTTGAATCTACTGCAACACCGTTTACGCGACCGATAACCTTGTTACTTTCGCCTATAGGAGCATCGAACAATACTGTTGGATTGCCATTTGCATCGTAGCGTACAAGTCCGCCGTCACCTTGGCATACGTAAAGGTTTGTACCATCTACAGCGATGGTGTTTTTACCATCAACAACACCCACTTTACCTTCTGTGGTATAGCTCTGAGGATTTTCCAGATTGATGTTGTTAAAGATGTTGACAGTACCTGTAGTTGTACCATTTGCCTCCAAACCATAGAGTTTGTCATTGCCAACAGCTACGAACTTCACGTCATTTGTTGTGAGGTGTGGAGTACGCAGGGTGAATGTTGAGTTGTAAACCTGATAACCCTTGTTTGTTGCCAAAACGAAGTTGTCTTTATACTTAACTACGCTATTGGCATCAATGCCATTGTTTGGATTTGTCTTATCAATAGGGTAGGTAACGAGTTTGCTCTTACCCATCAATCCATTTGCCAGTTCCACATAGCCCAAGAATGCACCTTCTTTGTAGGTTGTTGCAGCAACATAGAAGCGGCTGCCGTCAATCATACCATAGTTTACATCCAATCCTCCCTGAGCTGTTACTGCCTCATCGAGAATAAGTGATTTGCCGTCGATATGAGCAACTTCCAATCCGCCACCCATATGGTTTTTGTCATTGCCCTGAGTGTGGTATGTAACATACAACTTGTCGTTAGCAGCCTGGATAGATGTTGCAGAGAGGGTGTTCTCTTTAACTCCAGCTGCAGAGAACAAATCCAGTTTTGGCTTGATGCTCAAACTTTCTGTTGTTGCTGTTAACTCATAACCGTAATGCTCGTTATCGGCATCCTTCAGCTCAACTAATTTGCCAGAGGTAGCCTTGTCGTAATCGAGGTATGATGCTGCGATGTCAAGATCCTCTGCTGTAGGAATCTGGTTCTCGCCATTAAAGCATTTTGTGAACTGGAACAGGAAGGTAGCACCTTCTGCAGGAGTATCGAATGCCTGGATGTTTTCTGCACCATCGTTGTGGAACTCGTCAGCCTTAACAATAGCTAAACCGCCAGCTTTTTCCAGGCTGATTTGGCCTTTTGCATCGTTATAAGAGATAAGCTTGTTAACATTGATAACGCCCTTGTCCGCAATGTTGATCTTGCAGGCACCCTTCAGAATGAGCTGTGCTTCACCTACCTTAGTTACCTTCTTGTGGGTATCCTTTTCGTTCAAGGTAACATTGATGTAGTCGGCATCAATCTGTGAACCGGCATTCATGGTCAATATATTGGTAACCTTGATTGCGCTGTTGTCGCCAGCCTTCAGATAACCATTTGTGTTGAGGTTCAGATCAGCTGTCTTCAGGAAACCGCCGATTTGCAGGTTACCATTGATGTTAACAGTAGTAGCATTCCAAACGTGAGCTGATGCGTATATATTGGCACCTTCTTCAACGTTTACTTCTGTACCACGGATAGAACCGATGATACATGCCTTTGAACCAGCCTTGAAGATGATTTTCTGTGTAGGACTTGTCTTGTCTGCTGTAAGCTGTCCTAAACCGGACTTGAGTTCCTTCTTTTCAACAGCGTTGCCATTTTCATCAAGGCCGCTGGTAATATCTCGCCAAGATGAATACAGATTACCTTCGATGACGATGTCTGCTGCAGGGTCTTCAGTCTTGACATAACCAAGTTCGTTATAGACAGTAACTCCCTGCTTGATCATTGAACCAGTGCCCTTGAAAATCAGGGAACCGCCCTGCTTTACAACGATTTTTGCATTTTCGAAAGTGTTTGCAGAATATATCAATTTTGCACCTCCATTTACGAAGATAGTTGCATTCTTGATAGTGTTCTTGGTAAAGTCACAATTGCCAGCAGATTTCTTTAAGTAGAAAATGCCGTTTTCCAGGTTGTCGTTACCTAAAGCCTGAGTAGCTGTAGCAGGCTGCACAGGTATAGTGCTCTCTTCGTCCTTGTTGAGGTCTGTTACGAAATTTGCGTCACTGGCAGCTCTTGTGCCGAAGAACTTGCGAGCGTTAGCTGTCGTGTTCTTGTAATTGATGACGCTAGAAAACAGAGACTCTCCGCTGTTAGTGAGGTCGAGAGTTGTGGCATCTACCTTAGCTGGAGATTGATTGCCTGTAGGATCACTTGTGTTGTCGCTACATGATGCGAATACGAATGCTGCCAAACCGATAGCAGCAAGTTTAGAATTGAATACTTTCATATCTATTTAAGTTTAAATTGTACTTTCAGTTTCTGATTAATATCACTTACTTATATTCTTGTCCTTCAGCTCGTTGTTTTTTTGGGGTAGTTTGACTATCGTTTTGGTAGTTTGACTATCATCATCTTGCGTACACTTACAAGTGGAGCTGTTAGACGCTGCAAATTTAATGAAATTATTTCATAAATAGTTGTTTTTTAGGGTTAAATAAACTTAATTCGCTACTTTTTGTTCTGATTCTCATTAGGTTGGCTTCTTGTGGGCGATAACGAATTGGCTCTTCCGCTTGTCAAACGATAACTATTTCTGAACTCATTAACCCGAAAATTACTCCGAAAGATAGCAGAATATCTCCGAAGAATACGAAAATATCTCCGAAAGATAGCAGAATATCTCCGAAGAATAAACCAGGAAAACAAATGTTGGGAATACGATGATGGATATGTGTTGTGGTGACGAGGTGAAGGGTATATTTTAAATCTTATATATATATTCTTTTTTAGGGTTTTTGGAAAAACCGGAAAGTCAGAAAAATGAAAAAACGGATTTTTTCCCTTGCCGCGCGTATATATAAAAAAGAGTTTTCAAACCTTCACCCTTCACCTTTTTATTTAACGTTTTATGTGTCAAATAGTTACGGGTGAAGGGTGGTGAAGGGTGTTTTTCGCTTTTTATAAACATATTTTAAGAATTCAGCCCGTTTTTACATATTTTAAGCGTTTGTTTTCGGTTCCGAAATGGGTGCCTCTTTTTAGGGGTCAACTTTTTCCTCTTTTCTTACCGCTGAAATCTTTGAAAAAGCGAGTGGCGGTAGGGAATCACGTCTTATGTTGTGTTAAACAATTATCAGATAAAAGAAGTTAACGATACCGAAAAAGGACTGATTTTTAAACAAATATTAACGCAGAAAACTTGAAGTTTCGCATATTAGATTCTGGTTTCGCAAGTTCAGAAGTTAACGAATTTTAAGGAGTTGTTCAAGTTTCGCCAGTGTGGGAATTTATTGAAGTTAAAGAAGTTATCACTCCCTACGGTCGTTCGGGAAGTTAAGAAACAATAGTCTTCTAGCTTAAAATGCAGGACATTTGTCCCTTAACTTCCTTCTAACTTCCCTCTAACTTCCCCCCCCCCGAAGTTCTGTAAGTAACTGAACTTTCGCAAGTTTTACCCCACACGCCCTGAAAGGGCAGAAGCTCCTAGCCCAGGGCATCGCCCTGGGTAATTACGGACACAAACTTGTCGCCCTGTAAGGGCAAAAGCTTTAAAATACGGGGCTATATACAAAGCTTTTGCCCTTACAGGCGTCTTGCTGATTGCTATTATACCCAGGGCGCTGCCCTGGGCTAGGAGCTTTTGGGCCTTCAGCCCGTACTTAAACCACATGCGAAACTTCAGTTAAGTTTTTTGAAGTAGCTAGTATTGGTTTATAAAATCTTCCAGAAAATCTTCCGGTGTTCCAACTTTGATGCTTGCAGTTTTGAAATCTTTAATGTTTCTGGTAACAATGTAGTCCGCTTTTACTTTTTTTGCACATTTGTATTGCATGGCATCTTCAAAGTCTTCAAAGTCGGATATGGTTGCATAGTTAACGCATTCTTCATCTGTTGCGACTACTTTACATATGTTGCAGAAATTAGCAAGCAACGTTTTTATTCTGTTGTTGTCATTGTTCTTGCTTAATATATAGCTTGCGGTCGCAAAAGATATGGCTGCTGCGTATAATTCGATCTTTTGGTTGATAGCTAAGCTCATGATGATTGCTGCGTCATCGTAGAACCCCGTTCTGTTTCCAAGATAATCAATTATCACATTTGTATCTAAGAAAACCTGTTTCATATCAGCTTATTTCATGTAGTCCTTGTAGTATTCGTTTTTGTAGTCGAATGACTCTGGCGAGTTGATGCCTTTAGTCATGGCTGCAATTCTTGGGTCTATAACTAATTCTGCCTTGGTTATTTTCTTAGTCTTTGTCTTGTTGGGAGACACAGCCTTGTTAGGAGACAGTATTTTCTTCAGTGCTTTGACAGCCTTGCTTATTGTCTCGTAATCCTCGTTGGCAATTATGTTGACGAGTGATTGATATTCTGTTTGTAACTCTAATGTTGTCATAATATAATCTTTTAAAACCTTTTGCAAAGATACGCTGATTTTTTGTAACTTCCAAATTTTTAGGCTGTTTTTTGCTTTAGGGATAGAGAAAATAACATTCTATAGCAACGCCTGGCGGGTTTTGCTATTTCAGTGACTAACGAAGGCTGTTCCAGTGAGAACAGGAGGCTGTTTTACTTTTTTTGTATTTTGTTCTCTTTCCCTGCAACCTTTTGGGTTTCTTTTACGTCTAACCATCAGATTTCCGAAACAGAATAGGTATTCGGTATATCACGTATTTAGAAATATAAAATTAGAAATGATATGAAGAAATTTGGTATTTGGGCGGTGGCTGCCGCTTTATTCTTTGCCCCAATGGGCTTGAGTTCTTGCAGTATGGGATCTTCTGCCAGTGAAATGAAGGGAAGTCTCAACTTTACGCAGGATGATTTGACCGAGAAGCCTTTCAAGGCGATCGATGTGGATGTGATTGCCAACGTTTATTATACCCAGAACAATGGCGATGAATGCAGCGTTCGATTGGATTACTCTGCCATCAAGGATGCTGAGTTCGTACAGAAGCTCAAGGAGAAACTCAAGGTGGTTTATCGTGACGGTGAGGTGAAGATCGGACTCAACGGGAAACTCAAAGTGCCTGCCACGTGTAACTCTGAAAAGAATAGACTCAAGATTTATATCACCAGCCCCGACCTGGTGAAGATTGCACAGGAAGGCGTGGGCTCATTCTATGCCAAGAGCATCAATAGCGACCGCCTGGAAATCGATAACGAGGGTGTAGGCTCTGTCAAGATTGGGAAGATTCTTGCCAACAAACTGGAGATAACCAACGAGGGTGTTGGCTCGGTAAATATCGATGATGTGGCTGGAGATGATATGAACATTGATAACGAAGGCGTAGGCTCGGTGAAAATCTCTAAGATTGAGATGGGAAGTGTGAAACTGGATAATGAGGGCGTAGGCTCTGTTAATCTAGGAATGTTTAAGGGCGGCAGTCTGATTATCAAGAACGACGGCGTGGGCAGCGTGAATGCCAAGGTTGATTGCCAAAGTGTAAAGGCTACATCCGGGGGTGTAGGCGGAGTTAACTTGAGCGGTGTAACCCGTCAGTATAGTAAGGAAAAAGGTGGAATTGGAGGAATTTCTGATGGCGGATTGACGGTAAGAAAGTAACGTAAGTTGTTGGAAAACAGAAAATAAAGTGGTTAAGAATTAGTGCGGAAAATTTTTAAAATGAATTTTTGAAAATTTTCCGCAGCTAAGAAAATTCGTAATTAGAAGTCCCACTTTACACCGAGGCAAGGGCGAACCATCCAGCCGGCATTGCTGCCGAAGTTGTGGCTGATTTCTACCTCGCTACCTACGCTCAGGTTCTCGCAGCCGAAGTGCTGGCCTATATTATACCAAAGCTGTGGCTCAGTAGTGAAGACGGTGTGCTCAGCTTTGTAGTCGATGTTGCCATCCTTGTCGAGCTTCGGGTCGCCATCCTTATCCAGGAAAGAACTGTGGTCCTCCCACCAGAAATCTGCGAAACCGCTAAAGTTCAATCCTTTTAATCCAAAGATGTCTTTGCATCCCCAAACAGCAGTCAACTGCATCGGTACGTTCTGGTCGGTCTTGCGGATAGTCTTGTAGAGTGCCTGGAGTGTCAAGGTGTTCTTGAAACTCTTGTCGTGCATGAAATACTCTACACCGAAGAGCCAGGCATTGTTGATAGGGTAGTTCTTGGTGATACCGCCATTATACTCTACGTGGAGGCTCCAGTTCTTCATCGGGCTGTTCTGCCAGAAGTTCAATGCACGTGAAATCTCAGTATAGGTTCCACCCTGTGCCACGTTTGGACTGCTGGTGTCCATTTTGTCGTAATTGAAGTCGTGGTCTACAAAGAAATAGGTGTTACCCCATTTGTCCTGCTTGAACATTTCGAGTGTGAGGGTAACAAACTTGCGGTCACTGCCGAAGTCGTAGAAAACTTGGGCGTTGGTCTGTGCTAAAGTTTTGCTCGCAGGGAGCAACGCAAGTGCCATGAGCAGTAGGCTTTTCATCTTTTTCATATTTTTTTTTCTTTTCTTTATTATTTATTAAATGAAACAAAAAACTGCGGACGGAAGGCCCGCAGTTTGTAATTATATTTATCCGTAACGATTAGTATGCGAAGAGAGGGTAATCCTTCATTGTAGCATTCACCTTTTCGCGAACGCGGGCAATGACCTTCTCGTCCTCAGGAGCATTCAGAACCTCCTCGATGAGTTCGGCAATGAGGTGCATCATATCTTCCTTGGCGCCACGTGTGGTCATGGCTGCTGTACCCAGGCGGATACCTGATGTCTGAAAGGCAGAACGGCTGTCGAATGGAACCATGTTCTTGTTGACAGTGATGTCGGCTGCAACCAGCGCATTCTCAGCTACTTTACCTGTAAGGTCTGGATATTTACTTCGGAGGTCTACGAGCATAGAGTGGTTATCTGTACCACCGCTCACAATACCGAATCCGCGACCGATGAGGTCATCTGCGAGTACGGCAGCATTCTTCTTTACCTGAACTGCATACTCCTTCCATGAAGGCTGCAGATTCTCGTTGAAGGCTACTGCCTTGGCAGCGATAACGTGCTCCAGCGGACCACCCTGCTGACCTGGGAATACGGCAGAATTCAAGAGCATGCTCATCTTCTTAACCTCGCCCTTCTTGGTAGTCAAACCCCATGGGTTGTCAAAATCTTTGCCCATCAGAATGATACCGCCACGAGGACCACGCAGGGTCTTGTGAGTAGTAGAAGTAACGATGTGCGCATACTTCAACGGGTTGTCGAGCAGACCGGCTGCAATCAGACCTGCAGGGTGAGCCATATCAATCATGAGGAGAGCGCCTACCTCATCGGCAATCTTGCGCATGCGGGCATAATCCCACTCGCGGCTGTAAGCGCTACCACCACCGATAATCAGTTTTGGTTTGTGCTCAAGAGCCAGTTTCTCCATCTCGTCGTAGTCTACACGGCCTGTTTCCTTGTTCAGGTTGTAACCGATAGGGTTGTAAAGAATACCGGATGTATTGACGTGGCTACCATGAGAGAGGTGGCCGCCGTGGTCGAGGTTCAAGCCCATGAAAGTATCACCTGGCTTCAATACGGCAAGCAGAACAGCAGCGTTAGCCTGTGCACCAGAGTGAGGCTGTACGTTGGCATACTCAGCACCGAACACCTTCTTTACACGCTCGATGGCGAGGTTCTCTACGATGTCAACTACCTGGCATCCGCCATAATAACGCTTGCCTGGCAGACCCTCTGCATACTTGTTAGTAAGGTAAGAACCCATAGCGTTCATCACCTCGTCACTCACGAAATTCTCAGAAGCGATAAGCTCCATACCCTTCAGCTGGCGCTGATGTTCTCTTTCGATTAAGTCGAAAATCTCTTGATCTTTTACCATTTCCCTTTACTTTTTATGGTTGATGTTTAATGAAATCGGGTGCAAAAATAAGCAATATCTCTCAAACTACCAAATAAATCGTAACATTTTGAGTGATATTGCTTACTTTTTGTTATAAACTACCTGTTTTTATTACTTGCAGAGCTCTACTTTGCCCAATTGCTGCTCTTTGTCGCAGTAGTGGCAACGTACGATACCGAGCATCTTGTCTACGGTATGGAAGAGGGTCTGCATAGGCTCGTTGTTGGTGATACACTTAGGGTTGTTGCACTTTACGATGCCCTTCAATGTATCAGGAGTCTTGACGGTCTTCTTCTCTACGATTTCGTAGTCTTTGATGATACTCAGTCCGATGTTAGGTGCAACGACAGAGAGTCGGTTGATTTCCTCATCGGTAAAATACTTGTTGGCAACCTTGATGATGCCCTTCTTGCCAATCTTCTTGCTTGGCAGGTTGTAGCCGATAGTAACAGGAGTCTCCATCTTCTCCAACTGGAGCAGATTTACTACCTGATAGGTCTTTTCGGCTGGTATATGGTCGATTACGGTACCGTTCTCGATAGCCGCAACCACTAATTGACTTTTATTGTTTCCCATCTGTCTATTAACTATAAACTATTAACTATAAACTACTCAATAATGGTCTTATCGTTCTTCACATCATCGAGCGAGATGCCGAGGCAGTGGCAGAAGATAGCCTCACGCGCATAGAGGCCGTTCTGAGCCTGCTGGATATAGTATGCATGTGGATCATCGTCTACATCGTAAGCAATCTCGTTGACGCGTGGCAGCGGATGCATGATCTTCATGTTTTCCTTCGCCTTGCAGAGCATGTCGCGCTTCAGAATATACACGTTCTTTACGCGCTCATACTCCATCAGGTCGCTGAAACGCTCCTTCTGTACACGGGTCATGTAGAGGATGTCGGCACCTGCAATCACATCTTCGTTAAAGTCCTCGTGCTCAACATATTTGATGTTGTGCTCCTTGCAGTAGAGTTTATACTCTTCTGGCATGGCGAGTTCCTTAGGTGCGATGAAATGGAAAGTAGGATTGAAGTGGCGCATAGCTGTGATAAGTGAGTGAACGGTGCGGCCATATTTGAGGTCACCCACAAGATAGATGTTCAAGTTCTCCAGGGTACCCTGGGTCTTGTAGATAGAGTAGAGGTCGAGCAGGCACTGTGAAGGATGCATGTGAGCGCCGTCGCCTGCATTTACGATAGGCACTGGTGCTACCTCACTGGCATACTGGGCTGCTCCCTCGATGAAATGGCGCATGGCGATTACATCGGCATAGTTGCTTACCATCAGGATGGTATCCTTGAGGGTCTCGCCCTTGGTGGTACTGGATGTCTTGGCATCAGAGAAACCAATGACACGGGCACCAAGGCGGTTGGCAGCGGTTTGGAAACTGAGTTGGGTACGAGTAGATGGCTCGAAGAAAAGGGTCGCTACGACCTTTCCCTTCAACAACTCCCTGTTCGGGTGCTTTTCGAACTCTTGCGCCATTTCCAGGAGGTACATGATTTTCTCCTTGGAAAGGTCTGCAATGGTCACAAAATTATGTTTTTCCATTTGAAATATGATTGAATGTTCTAAAATCGCCCCCAAAGTTACATAAAAAATCTGATTTATGTGCGATAAGTCAAAACTTTTATGTAATTTTGCACAAATATTTAAAGAAATAGTGATGAGAAAGCGATTTATACATATTTTATGGGCTGTTTTTGGCACCGGAATACTCACGGTAATTCTTGCCTTTGTTGCCATCTGGTTTGGAAAGATTGGCTACATGCCCGACATCGAGGATCTGCAGAATCCTATCAACAGATTTGCCACTCAGGTTTACTCTGCCGATGGCAAGGTGCTTGGTACGTGGAACCTGAACAAGGAGAACCGTATCGTAATTCCTTACAAGAAAATGTCACCTTATTTAATAAAGGCACTGGTGGCTACTGAGGATGAGCGATTCTATGAGCATTCAGGTATCGACTTCCGTGCACTGGGACGTGCCATCGTCAAGCGTGGTATCCTGGGGCAGACTAATGCGGGTGGTGGAAGTACCATCACGCAGCAGCTCGCCAAGCAGCTCTATTCAGAGAAGGCAGGCAGTACGATGGAACGATTGTTGCAGAAGCCGATAGAGTGGGTGATTGCGGTGAAGCTGGAACGCTATTATACCAAAGAGGAGATTCTGGCTCTCTATCTCAATTACTTCGATTTCCTGCACAATGCTGTAGGAATCAAGACGGCGGCCAATACCTATTTTAATAAGGAACCGAAGAATCTGACCCTCTGTGAGTCGGCAACGCTCATCGGACTGTGCAAGAATCCGTCGCTCTTCAATCCGGTTCGCTATCCGGAGAGAGCGAGGGAGCGCAGAAATGTGGTTCTTTCGCAGATGGTGAAGGCGGGATATCTGAGCCGGAGCGAGTATAGCCAGTATGCTGCTGAGCCGCTGACACTCAATTTCCACCGTACCGACCATAAGGATGGTTCGGCTACTTATCTGCGTGAGTTCCTTCGCCAGTATATGATGGCTAAGCGTCCGGATCGTAGTGATTATCCATCCTGGAACCGTGCCCAGTTTGTGGTGGATTCTATCCAGTGGGAGAATGATCCGCTCTATGGATGGTGCAACAAGAACTATAAGAAGGATGGTTCGCCATATAATGTATACAGTGATGGACTGAAGGTGTTTACAACTATCGATAGCCGTATACAGCAGTATGCGGAAGAGGCTATGTATCAGCATGTAGCCCGCTATCTGCAGCCTCGTTTCAGTGCAGAGATAGCCCGCAAACCAAGCTCGCCATACAGCGATAAGCTGACACCGAAACAGATTAAGAGTATACTGAACCGCAGTATCACCCAGAGTGAGCGTTACCGTACGATGAAGGCTGCGGGATATTCTGAGGATGAAATCAAGGCGGCATTCCGCAAGAAGCAGGAAATGACCGTATTTACCTATCATGGTGATATTGATACGCTGATGAGTCCGCTCGATTCTATCCGTTATTACAAGAGTTTTCTGCGTAGCGGTTTTATGAGCATGGATCCTAAGACGGGTGCTGTGAAGGCGTATGTGGGTGGATTGGATTATACTCATTTCATGTATGATATGGTGAGTCTGGGACGCCGGCAGGTGGGTTCTACCATCAAGCCATTCCTTTACAGTCTGGCGATGTCTAACGGCTTCCAGCCTTGCGATCTGGCGCCTAACCGTCAGCAGACCTATATGGTGGCAGGTCGTCCGTGGACACCTCGCAATGCCAACCATTCACGTGCCGGACAGATGGTTCCGCTGAGTTGGGGATTGGCACAGAGTAGCAACTGGGTGAGTGCTTATCTGATGAGTAAGCTCAATCCGCAGCAGTTCGTACAGATGTTGCGCGACTTCGGCATCAACAGTCCTGACATCCATGCATCCATGAGTCTCTGTCTGGGACCATGTGAGGTAAGTGTCAGCGAGATGGTGAGTGCCTATACCGTATTTGCCAACCACGGCATCCGTACTGCTCCAATGTTTGTGAGCCGTATCGAGGATAATGAAGGTAATACGATTGCTACCTTCCAGCCACGTATGAACGAGGTAATCAGTGCCGATAATGCCATGAAGATGCTCACCATGCTGATGGGCGTTGTGGATAATGGTACGGCAGGAAGACTGCGCTACCGTTATAACCTGGAAGGACAGATTGGCGCCAAGACCGGTACTACCAATAACAACAGCGACGGTTGGTTTATCGGCTTTACTCCACAACTCGTAAGTGGCTGCTGGGTAGGTGGTGAGGAGCGTGATATCCACTTCGATTCCATGAGTATGGGCCAGGGCGCTACCATGGCTTTGCCTATCTGGGCGATATTCATGAAGAAGGTTTATGCCGACCCGTCGCTGGGCATCAGTCCTGCTATCAAGTTCGATTTGCCGGAAGACTACAATCCTTGTTCCCGCAAGGCTGCCGAACAGGATGACTTTGAGGAAGTAGGAGCTGGCAGTATCGACGAAGTTTTCGAATAAAAAACAAGGCATTCGCCATTTTTGCATGTATTTATTTTAAATAGTGCAAAAATGGCGAATGTTATTTGTTTATATGCATTTTTTTTTGTATTTTTGCAGAGTTTTAGAACATGCATAGCCCGAATGATGTTTCTTCGGGTTTTTCAAAATAGAAATAAAATAAAAAATCATTATAATGAACGTTTCATACAAATGGCTTAAAGAATACGTCGATTTCGATTTGACACCACAGGAGACTGCGGACGCGTTGACCTCTTGCGGACTCGAAGTTGACGCTTTGGAAGAAGTTCAGTCTGTCAAGGGCGGACTGAAAGGTCTCTATGTTGGTAAAGTATTGACATGCGAGGAGCATCCTAATAGTGATCACCTCCATGTTACAACCGTTGACTTGGGTAAGGGCGAACCTCAGCAGATTGTCTGTGGTGCTCCTAATGTTGCTGCAGGTCAGAAGGTTATCGTTGCAGATTTGGGCTGCGTGCTCTACGACGGCGACCAGAGTTTTACCATTAAGAAGAGTAAGCTCCGCGGTGTAGAGAGTTTGGGTATGATTTGTGCTGAGGATGAGATTGGTGTAGGTACCTCTCACGATGGCATCATCGTACTCCCGGAAGATGCTCCGGTAGGTCAGCCTGCTGCTGAGTATTATCACCTGGAGAGCGACTGGCTCATTGAGATTGATATCACTGCCAACCGTGCTGATGCTCTCGGCCATTGGGGGGTAGCCCGCGACCTGTATGCCTGGTTGAAGCAGAATGGTTACAAGACAAGTTTGCATCGCCCATCTTGCGATGAGTTTGTTGTAGATAACGAAAATCTTCCTATCGATGTCGAAATTCAGAATACTGAGGCTTGCAAGCGTTATGCCTGTGTAAGCATCACCGGTTGTGAGGTGAAGGAAAGTCCTAAGTGGTTGCAGGATAAGCTGAACATCATCGGCTTGCGTCCAATCAACAATATCGTGGATATCACCAACTACATCATGATGGCATACGGCCAGCCATTGCACTGCTTCGATGCAGATATGGTTACCGGTCATAAGATTGTAGTTCGTACCCAGCCAGAGGGCACTAAGTTTGTTACTCTCGATGGCGAGGAGCATACCTTGGGTGAGCACGACCTGAGCATCTGCAATGCTGAGGAGCCTATGTGTATCGCCGGTATCTTCGGCGGTAAGGGTTCTGGTACTTACGAGACAACCAAGGATGTAGTCTTGGAGAGTGCTTACTTCCATCCTACATGGATCCGCAAGAGCGCTCGCCGTCATGGTTTGAGTACAGATGCCAGCTACCGTTTTGAGCGTGGTGTAGATCCGAACGGACAGATTTATGCTTTGAAGCAGGCAGCCATCCTCTGCAAGCAGTTGGCTGGCGGTAAGATTTCCATGCAGATCAAGGATGTATATCCAGAGCCAATGCAGGATTTCCCTGTTCGCCTGAACTATGAGTATGCGCATCGCCTCATCGGTAAGGAGATTGGTGCTGAGACCATCAAGAACATTGCCACATCTCTCGAGATGAAGATTGTGAAGGAGGATGCTGAGGGCATCGACCTCCTGGTTCCTGCTTATCGCGTAGACGTTCAGCGTCCTTGCGACGTAGTAGAGGATATTCTCCGTATCTACGGATATAATAATGTGGAGATTCCAACCCAGTTGAAGAGCTCCCTGACTGTTCAGGGCGATGAGGACAAGGCTTATCACAGCCAGAACCTCGTGGCTGAGCAGCTGGTAGGCGAGGGCTTCATGGAGATTCTCAACAACTCTCTGAGCAAGGCTAGCTACTATACCGACTTCGACCTCAACAAGTATCCTAACGAGACAACCGTGAAGGTGATGAACCCATTGAGTGCTGATCTCGGTGTGATGCGCCAGACGATGCTGTTCGGTGGTTTGGAGAGCGTGGTTCGCAACATCAACCATAAGAGCGCTAACCTGAAATTCTTCGAGGTAGGTAATACCTATTTATATAATAAGGAGAAATGGAGCGAGGAGAGTCCTATCAAGGCTTACTCTCAGGAGGCTCACATGTCTCTCTTCATCACAGGTAAGCGCGTAGAGGGCAGTTGGGCTCATGCTGATGAGCAGAGCAGCATCTACGAGTTGAAGGCTGTGGTAGAGAATATTCTCCGCCGTGTGGGTATGCCACAGAACAACGTGGTTATCAAGCACAGCGACAATAACATCTTCTCTAAGGGCGTAAGTTACGAGACCCGTGCCGGCAAGGTATTGGTAGAGCTCGGTATCTTGAGCCTGAAGCTCAAGAAGGCATTCGATATCGAGCAGGATGTATTCTATGCTGATATCCACTGGGATAACCTGATGAAAGCAGTGAAGAAGGTGAACCTTACTTACACCGACATCAGCAAGTATCCTTCAGTGAGCCGCGACCTTGCATTGCTCGTAGACAAGAATGTAGAGTTCGCTCAGATTGAGCAGATTGCCCACCAGACAGAGAAGAAACTTCTGAAGAGCGTTGTTCTCTTCGATGTTTACGAGGGTGAGCATTTGCCAGAGGGCAAGAAGAGTTATGCCGTTAACTTCATCCTGCAGGATGAGGAGAAGACTCTGAATGACAAGCAGATAGATGCTATCATGAAGAAGCTCATAGCCAACCTTACAGGCAAGCTCAATGCAGAATTAAGATAATATTATAAACAAACGATAAACATTTAAAATTTTATTCCAATGGGAAGAGCATTTGAATATCGTAAAGCTACAAAGCTGAAAAGATGGGGCCACATGGCCAAGACATTTACTAAGTTGGGTAAGCAGATTGCTATTGCTGTGAAGGCAGGCGGTCCAGAACCAGAGAACAACCCAACCTTGCGTGCTATCATCGCTAACTGTAAGCGTGAGAACATGCCTAAGGATAACATCGCTCGTGCCATCAAGAACGCTTGTGGCAAGGATACCAGCGATTACAAGGAGGTAACATACGAGGGATATGGCCCTCACGGAGTGGCTGTCTTCGTTGATACTCTGACAGACAACACTACACGTACTGTTGCTGACGTTCGTTCTATCTTCAACAAGTTCAGCGGAAACTTGGGTACAACAGGTTCTCTGTCTTTCCTCTTCGACCACAAGGCTGTGTTCACATTCAAGAAGAAGGAAGGTCTGGATATGGATGAGATGATTCTCGACCTGATTGACTACGGCGTAGAAGATGAGTTTGATGAGGATGAGGAGAACAACGAAATCACAATCTACGGTGCTCCTACAAGCTTCGGCGAAATTCAGAAGCACCTGGAGGCTGAGGGTTTCGAGGTAACTGGTGCTGAGTTCACTTACATTCCTAACGATTTGAAGGATGTAACTCCTGAGGAGCGCGAAACTATCGACAAGATGGTTGAGAAGTTGGAAGAGTTTGACGATGTTCAGACTGTATATACCAACATGAAGCCAGAAATTCCTGCAGACGCAGAATAAGCATTATGTTGCAGCAAGACAAACAGGATAAGTTGCAGAAGGTAACTTATCAGACTCATGGCACCTGCTCAAAATACATCTGCATCAGTATAGATGAAGATGGAAATGTGCAGGATGCCCAGTTCATCGGAGGCTGCGATGGCAATACCAAGGGCGTTTGTGCTTTGATTAAAGGCATGAAGGCAAAGGAGGTCATCGCCCGACTGAAGGGTATCACTTGTGGCAATAAGCCTACAAGCTGTCCAGACCAGTTGGCGACAGCTTTGCAGGAAATGGGATATTAAGAGTGTTTTAGGCACGGATTACACGGATTACACGGATTTAGGGCACTATATAATAAAGCGTATCTATAAATCCGTGTAATCCGTGTACTCCGTGCCTTTTCTAATACTTGAAGGTATCATCCAGCAACACCTCCTTCGGGTTCTTAGCCGAATGATATACGAAACGGAAGGTGAAATGCTCTTCCTTATATTTCTTCAGACCAGGGTTGTTATCCAGGGCTTCCTTCTGAAGTTTGTGGAGTTTATCCCTGTTGGCATCAATCGCCTTCTTGTTATCTGCCTTGTTTCTCAAAGAGATATAGTACGTATACATCTTCTTGGTTTTATCAAATGCAGCACTGTCAGTCCTGGCGTCGTTGACGTATGGAGTAGGACAGTATTTTTCAGTATACTCCTTGGCTTCACGAGCCGCTTTGTCCTCCAGACTTTCTGTACAAGAAACGAGCAAAGAAGCAAAAATACCGATGTAAATCAACTTTTTCTTCATGATTTTTCTATATTTTATCTAAAAAACTCTATTATTTTCAATATTTTGTGCAAAGATACGAAAAAAAATACTATCTTTGCACTCTAAAGAGAGAAAATTATATGGAGAATATAAATAAAATAAGAAATTTCTGCATTATTGCACATATAGACCATGGTAAAAGTACCTTGGCAGACCGACTTCTGGAGAAGACTCAGACCATCAAGATTACTGAAGGACAGATGCTTGACGATATGGATTTGGAAAGAGAACGTGGTATCACGATCAAGAGTCACGCTATCCAAATGGAATATAAGGCAAAGGATGGACAGACTTATATCCTGAATCTTATCGATACTCCGGGACACGTTGACTTCTCATACGAAGTTTCCCGTTCCATCGCTGCTTGCGAGGGAGCACTGCTGGTTGTTGACGCAACTCAAGGCGTTCAGGCACAGACCATTTCAAACCTCTATATGGCTATCGAGCACGACCTGGAGATTATTCCGGTAATCAATAAGATAGATATGCCTTCAGCTATGCCTGATGAGGTAGAAGATGAAATAGTAGACCTGATCGGTTGTAAGCATGAAGATATTCTCCGTGCTTCAGGTAAGACCGGTGAGGGTGTAGAAGATATACTGGAAGCTGTTGTTAATCGTGTTCCTGCACCGGTAGGAGACGACAAGGCACCGCTTCAGGCTTTGATTTTCGACTCTGTATTCAACTCTTTCCGCGGAATCATCGCCTATTTCAAGATAGAGAATGGCGTGATCCGTAAGGGAGATAAGGTGAAGTTCTTCAATACCGGCATGGAATATGATGCTGATGAAATCGGTGTATTGAAGATGGATATGATTCCACGCCAGGAATTGGGTACCGGTGAGGTAGGTTATATCATCTCGGGTATCAAGAATGCTACCGAGGTAAAGGTGGGTGATACCATTACTCATATCGCCCGTCCTTGCGACAAGGCGATTGCGGGTTTCCAGGAAGTGAAACCTATGGTCTTTGCCGGTGTTTATCCTATCGATCCTAGCGATTACGAGAATCTGCGAGCATCGCTCGAAAAACTGCAGCTCAATGATGCTTCATTGACTTTCTCGCCAGAGAGTTCTGTGGCTTTGGGCTTCGGTTTCCGTTGCGGATTCCTCGGATTGCTCCACATGGAAATCGTACAGGAGAGACTGGACCGTGAGTTTAATATGGATGTCATCACTACCGTACCTAACGTATCTTATATGGTATACGACAAGCAGGGCGGTGTGAAAGAGGTTCACAATCCTTCCGGATTGCCAGACCCAACGCTGATAGACCATATTGAGGAACCATATATCCGGGCAACCATCATTACGGCTACCAATTATATTGGACCTATCATGAAACTCTGTCTGGATAAACGAGGCGAACTCATCAACCAGGAATATGTGAGTGGAAACCGTGTAGAACTCCACTTCATGTTGCCATTGGGAGAAATCGTCATCGACTTCTATGACAAGCTGAAGAGTATCTCCAAGGGATATGCTTCGTTCGATTATCATATCGATTCATTCCGTCATTCCGACCTGGTGAAACTCGATATCCTGTTGAATGGAGAGCCTGTAGACGCATTGAGTACTTTGACCCACCGCGATAACTCCGTGAACTTCGGCCGCAGAATGTGCGAGAAGTTGAAGGACCTGACACCTCGTCAGCAGTTCGATATTGCTATCCAGGCAGCTATCGGTGCCAAGATCGTGGCACGTGAGACTGTTAAGCAGGTGCGCAAGGATGTTACTGCCAAATGTTATGGTGGTGACGTAAGCCGTAAGCGCAAGTTGCTGGAGAAGCAGAAGAAGGGTAAGAAGCGCATGAAGCAGATTGGAAATGTGGAAGTTCCACAGAAAGCTTTCCTGGCTGTGCTCAAACTCGACTAATGATTTAATATAAGTATAAAGGAAAAGGAGGTTAAGTATTATGGCAGACTTTAAAGTAATTACCCCTAAGCGTGATATTGCACGCGAACTGGCGCGTAAATATAGTACGATGACTCATGATGAACTCGATGTGGTGGAAGATATCCTTGAGCCTATCAAGTATGGCAAGGGCGAGATGATCTTGCCTGAAGGTGAACAGTGCATGGGTATCTCGTATATCGAGAAGGGATTGGTACGCCAATTTTACTTTAAGAATGGCAAGGAGGTGACCGAACATCTGGGTGTGGATCATACCATCTTTATGTGCATTGAGAGCCTCTTTAAGGAAGAACCTACCCGCTTGCAGGTGGAAGCTTTGGAGCCTACTCTGGTGTATATGCTACCGAAGAAGAAGCTGGAGGCGGCTGCTATGCGTAATGTCAATATCCAGATGCTTTATCGTAAAATACTGGAAGAGAGTTTGATTCAGTCTCAGATTCATGCCGATCTGATGCGATTTGAGTCGGCGCCTAATAAATATAAACGCCTGTGCGAAATGAACCCACAGGTGGTTCTGCGTGCACCGCTCACCTATATCGCAAGCTATCTGCAGATGACGCCGGAAACGCTGTCCAGAATCCGATCAAATACATTATTATAATTATAAAATAAAAAAGAGGATGTGACTTGTGACACACCCTCTTTTTTGTTGTTTCATATCATAGACCAGCAAGCCTTTATTCTGCCGTATAGAGGAATCGCTTGATACTCTTCTTAGGAGTCTTTTCAAACTCATCTTCATGTATACGTATTTCTGATACTTTGCTGTAAGCAGGAATCATGGTGTTGAGCTCCTGGCGGTTCTGCTCCATGACATCTGCCAGCTCGTTGGTACCGAGATTCAGGGTCTGAGCTTCATCATAGTCTGGGTGAACCAAAGCAATGAGCTTGTCGCCCTTCTGTACAACCACGCTTTCTGCTACCAGTGCCAAAGAGTTGAGCTTATCCTCAATCTCCTCAGGGTAGATATTCTGACCGTTTGCGCCGAGCAGCATGTTCTTGCTACGACCCTTGATGAAGACGTTGCCGTCACCATCCATGGTGCCCAGGTCGCCTGTATGATACCATCCGTTCTCATCGATGGTCTGCTTGGTAGCCTCCTCATTCTTGTAGTATCCCAGCATCACGTTAGGACCCTTGGCAAGGATTTCGCCCGGTACATTCTCTGGGTCAGGACTGTCGATGCGAACCATCATGTGGAGCGCTGCCTTACCGCAAGAACCTGGTACGAAGTTCTTGTAATCCTCGTAGCAGATGATAGGCGCACACTCTGTGGCACCATAACCCACTGTATATCTGAAACCTACGCTGTGCAGGAAATTCTCCACCTCTCGGTTGAACGCAGCACCGCCGATGATTACCTCGTAGAAGTTGCCACCGAAGGCATTGCTCACCTGGTCGCAGATTTTCTCCTTCACCTTCTTGCTGATCACTGGCATGTGGAGCAGCATACGCATGCGGTTGTTCTGAATCTTAGGGAACACCTTCTTGCGGATAATCTTCTCGATAACCAGAGGAACTGCAATGATAACGGCTGGCTTGATGCGTCCGAATGCCTCAGCGATGATGGCTGGGCTAGGGATGCGGGTGAGATAGAAGATGTGGCAGCCCTTGATGAATTCGAAGATAAACTCAAACGCCATGCCGTACATGTGTGCCATCGGCAAGATACTGATGATGGAATCTCCCGGCTTAATCTTCTTACCCAATACGCTTTCTGCGAAATCTGCATTGCCCCAGAGTGCACGGTATGGAACCATTACTCCCTTAGAGAAACCGGTAGTTCCGCTGGTATAGTTGATCATAGCCAACTCATCCGGATTCTGTTCCATATAGTAGTTGACATGGTTTTTGCGGAAGTACTTAGGATACTTGATACCGAACATCTCGTTGAGGTGTTCGCGCGCATAAGTCAACTTGTCGGTACGTGAAACGACAAGTGAATAATCCGGTATATAGATGATGCCTTCAAGACCTGGCATCTTCGTTGCATCAATCTGTGTAGCTACAACATCACCCACAAAGAGCAGTTTGGCATCGCTGTGGTTTACGATGTTGTGAATCTGGTCTGGCATGAATTCATGCAGGATAGGTACGGCAATGGCACCATAGGTAAGGGTAGCAAGGAATGCTACAGCCCAGTTTGCGCTATTTCGACCGCAAAGTGCTATCTTGTCGCCCTTTACTACACCAGAGTTCTCAAACATGATGTGTAGCTTCTCAATTTTGCGTGCTACATCATGGTACTGCAAGGTTGCTCCCTTGTAGTCTGTCAGAGCATCCATATCCCAATGTTCTACGATGCTCTTTTGGATTAGTGCGTTAAAGCTTGGAATCTCCATATTCTTGTTATTTAACGATTTGCTTTTTTATATTTTTCTCGTACTGAAGTCTGTTTGCTGATGATAGACCTTATCTGCTGATGGTCTGTTAGCAGATAGGCCCTGTCTCTAGATTGCGTTCTGATAGAGGTAACGCTTGATAGACTTCTTGGCTGTCTTTTCAAATTCCTGATCATGAAGTTTGATACGTGACACCTTAGCAAAGCTAGGCATCTGCATGTTCAGTTCCTGGCGGTTCTGCTCCATGATGTTCTCCAGGTCTTCATCTGTAAAGCCGAGGTTGTTAACTTCTTCCATATCCGGATGAACCAGAGCTACCAGCTTGTCATCGCTCTGTATTACGATGCTCTCATTGACCATAGCCATGGAGTTGAGCTTGTCCTCAATCTCTTCCGGATAGATGTTCTGTCCGTTAGGTCCCAGCAGCATGTTCTTGCTTCTGCCTCTTACGAAGAAATGTCCGTCGGCGGCCATCGTTGCCAGGTCGCCTGTATGGAACCATCCGTCTTTATCTATTACGGCATCTGTTGCCTCCTGGTTCTTGTAATAGCCCTTCATCACATTGATGCCGCGGCAAACCAGTTCACCGGCTACGTTCTCCGGGTCATCGCTCAGTACCTTTACCTCCATGTGCTTCACGGCAACACCACAGCTTCCTGCCACATAGTTGTCCTGATGGGCAAAGGTGATAAGTGGAGCAGTCTCAGTGGTACCATATCCCATTGCGATAGGGAAACCTACGCTGATGAAGAAGTTCTCTATCTCCTTGTTGAGCGGAGCACCACCCACAACAACCTCGTAAGGACGTTCGCCAAACTTTCTCAATACAAACTCGCGAACCTTCTCCTTGATGCGCTTATTGATGACAGGCATGTTCATCAGCAGTCGTGCACGGTTGGTTTGGATATGTGGGAATACTTCCTTTCTTACAATCTTGTCTACTACAAGCGGCACCGCATAGAGGATGTCTGGCTTGATTTCTGACAACGCCTCTGAGATGAGCGTTGGGCTCGGCAGACGGGTAAGGAAGAAGATATGGTTACCCAATACTATATTGAAGAGAAATTCTGTCATGAGTCCATACATGTGAGCCATCGGAAGGGTAGAAAGGATGTTGCAGTTCTTACCTATATGAGGTTTCACTGAATCGATGAGGTAGTCGAGATTACCCCAAAGTGCTCTGTATGGGAGCATCACGCCTTTTGAGAAACCGGTAGTTCCACTGGTATAGTTGATCATCGCCAGTTCTTCAGGATCGTCTACGTGATACTTCACGTGTTCTGGTCTGAAATACTTAGGATATCTGTGTCCGAACATAGCATTGAGGTTCTCGCGCGCATAAGTCAGTTTCTCAGAGCGCGAGATGACAAGCGAATTGTCCGGAAGATAGATGATTCCTTCCAGCGAAGGCATCTCTTCTGGGGTTATCTCTGTAGCTACCACATCACCTACGAACAGAAGTTTGCTCTCGCTGTGGTTCACGATGTTGTGAATCTGCTCAGGCTTAAATTCGTTCTGTATAGGTACGACGATGGCTCCGTAAGTAATAATGGCCAGGAAGGCTACTGCCCACTGGCTACTATTTCTTCCGCAGACGGCAATCTTGTCGCCCTTCTTTACATCGCTGTTTTCGAACAGGATGTGTAGCTTCTCAATCTTTCTGGCAATATCGTGATATTGGAGGGTTGCGCCCTTGTAATCGGTGAGCGCATCCAGATTCCAATTCTTGATAATGCTGTTCTCAATATACGAGTTAAAACTTGGTATTGAATTCATTGCACAATTTACAAAATTTTGTGCAAAGATAATGAAAATAGTGCACACTGCAAAATAAAATGTGCACTATTTTCAAAAACTATATAAAATAATTAGTTTTTTTCCTTTTTAGTCTACATATTGTGGTGTTATAGACTGTATTTTACTCATATCTCATTGATTTGGCTGGATGGATGTGAGAAATCAGGTAGCTTGGTGCTACGAGCATGAAGATGCTTATCAGCAGCGTAGCAATGTTCAGGGCTATGATGGCTAGCCAGTTGAATTCTACCGGAACGGTACTTACATAATAGGTCTGTGCATCGAGTTTGATGATGCCTGTAAAGTACTGGAGGGTAAGAATGCCGAGGGCGATGGTGTTGCCCAGAAGCATACCCTTGCCAATGATGAAGACGGCAAACCACAGGAAGGTGTGGCGGATGGTCTTGTTGCGGGCACCCAATGCCTTCATTACGCCTATCATGGAGGTGCGTTCCAGAATGATGATGAGCAGACCGCTGATCATGGTGACACCGGCTACTATCAGCATCAGACCGAGAATTATCCAGACATTCAGATCCATCAGGCTCAGCCATTGGAAGATGTTTGGATTCAGGTCCTTGATGGTAGAACTGCTGTAGGTTTCTCCATAGTGATCTACCGTGCGGTTCACCTTATTAATAATATAATCTTCAGTCTCGTTGAGCTTGTTGAAGTCGTTTACTGTCAGTTCTGCACCGCTCGTCTGGTCTTCTTCCCATCCGTTCAGCTTCACGGCAGTATAGAGGTCGGTGTATACCATTACCTCATCATACTTCTTCAGGTTGGTCTGATAGATACCCTTGATGGTGAAGCGGCGCATACGCACTCCGTTGTCATCAAAGAAATAGGCAAAGATGCGTTCTCCCGTCTTCAGCTTCAGCTTACCAGCCATCAGCTGTGAGATGAGAATCTGGTTATGGCTCGCTTTGTCATCAAACTTAGGGATGCTGCCTTCGATCATGTTCTGATGGATAAAGGTAGAATCAAAATCAGGCCCTACACCTTTGAACATGACGCCCAGGAAATCGCTGTCCGTCTTCAGGATTCCCTCTTTCATGGCAAATTTCTGCACATGTTTTACGCCAGGTATCTTTTTCAGTACGTTGACCATCGAGTCGTTCATAACCACCGGATACTGGTTTTGCTGCTGCAGCGTCATGAAGTCGGCCACCTGTATATGGCTTCCGAATCCTATTACCTTGTCACGTATGGTATGCTTGAATCCGAGCACTACGCATACCGACATAATCATAATGGCGAGTCCGATAGCAACACCTGCAGTGGCTATATGAATAGCAGGGCGAGAAACTTTACGTTTGTCGCCCTGATCGCTATATAATCTCTTTGCTATAAATAGAGGAAAATTCATCTTTACTTTGAATTTTGAACTTTGAACTTTGAACTTTGAGCTTTGAACTTTATGATTAGCTTAGACTATTGAATTCTTTACTCTTCACTTTTCGTTCTTCACTTTCTTACAGTCCTTCGTCTTCCACTCTTCCCGGATAAGCCTCAAGTGCCTTACCCAGAACTATCAGGGCACGCTCCAGATCGTGTTTCTTCAAGACGTAAGCTACACGAACCTGATTGTGGCCGGCTCCCGGAGTTGTATAGAAACCGGAGGCTGGAGCCATCATGATGGTTTCGCCCTCATAGTTGAATTCCTCCAGACACCAGCGGCAGAACTTTTCAGAATCATCGATAGGCAGTTTGGCTACGGTGTAGAAGGCTCCCATAGGAATAGGAGAGTATACGCCCGGAATGCGGTTCAAGCCGTCTATCAGGCACTTACGGCGCTCTACATACTCATCGTATACATCGCGGTAGTACTCTTCAGGAGCATCCAGAGAAGCTTCGGCTACAATCTGACCAATCAGTGGAGGAGAGAGACGGGCCTGGCAGAACTTCATCACCGCCTTGCGGATTTCAGCATTCTTGGTGATGAGGGCACCCACACGGATACCGCACTCACTGTAACGCTTCGAAACAGAATCGATGAGAACCGTGTTCTGCTCGATGCCTTCCAGGTGCATCGCACTGATATAAGGACTGCCGGTATAGATATACTCACGGTAAACCTCATCAGAGAAGAGATAGAGGTCGTACTTCTTCACCAGGTCACGAATCTGATTCATCTCTCTGCGGGTATAGAGATAGCCCGTAGGGTTGTTAGGGTTGCAGATCAGAATGGCACGGGTGCGCTCATTAATCAGCTCCTCAAACTTCTCCACCTTAGGCAGGGAGAAACCTTCTTCTATCGTTGTGGCGATGGTACGGATCTTGGCACCCGCCGAGATGGCAAACGCCATATAGTTAGCGTAAGCAGGTTCTGGTACGATAATCTCGTCGCCAGGGTTGAGGCAGCTCATGAAAGAGAAGAGTACAGCCTCAGAACCTCCCGATGTAATGATGATATCATCGGCAGTTACGTTGATGTTGAATTTCTTATAGTAATCTACAAGCTTCTCGCGATAGCTGAGATAGCCCTGACTTGGAGAATACTCCAAGACCGTGCGGTCTATATGCTTCAGGGCATCTAGGCCACATTGAGGAGTTGGAAGGTCAGGCTGACCAATGTTGAGGTGATATACCTTTACTCCACGTTTTTTTGCTGCGGCAGCCAGAGGAGCCAACTTTCTGATAGGTGACTCTGGCATTTCAAGACCGCGTACAGATATTTCTGGCATCTTAAAATATTGTTTCTTTCTATTAATTATCCGTGTCGAAAATTGAATTCTATGACCTTCTGGTCTTTTCAATTTACGCTAATCGGCTGCAAAGATAAGAAAATTAGATGAGAATTGAGAATAACTTTCGGTTAAATTTTATTTTTTGATTAAAAACTCTTTAAATATGTCGCTCTTTGCTTTCTTTTTTATAACTTTGCACTTAATTTCAAGAAATGTTATAAGATTATACGAATTAATTAAAATAAGTAAGAAGAAAATTATGAGAAGTAGAACAAGTACATGGTTTGAGACCAAAGTGAAATATCAGAAGACAATGGAGGATGGTTCAGAAAAGGTTGTCTCTGAAGCATACGTAGTAGATGCTTTGAGCTTTACCGAGGCTGAGAGCGCCATCATCGATGAGATGTCGGTTTATGTAAGCGGCGAGTTGAAGGTGAGCGGTATCGGTAAGGCTGGCTACGGCGAAATCTTCTTCAGCGATGTGGATGATGATGATAAGTGGTATAAGGCTAAACTCCAGTTCATCACGATTGATGAGAAGAGTGAGAAGGAGAAGCGCAGCAATGTTACTTATCTTGTTCAGGCTAAGTCTCTCGCCCGTGCCCTCCGTTATATTGATGAGGTGATGGGCAAGACCATGATAGATTATGATGTGGTTGGTTTGAACGAAACCAAACTGATGGATGTATTCGAGCACCATGCTCCTAACGAGAAGAAAGAGGAGAAGAATGATGTGCCTGAATACGAGGAGAAATAATTCAACACTCAACACTCAACATTTAGAATATGGACTATGATGTAAAAGGAAATCTCCATGAGGTGCTGGGCAGCTTGCCTGCCGGTGTCCGTCTTGTTGCCATCAGCAAGTTCCATCCCAACGAGTATATCGAGGAGGCTTATGCTGAAGGACAGCGTATCTTCGGCGAGAGTCACGAACAGGAACTCGCCAAGAAGGTGGCTTCGCTGCCTGAGGACATCGAATGGCATTTCATTGGTCATCTGCAGACCAATAAGGTGAAGTATATCGCACCTTATATCTCGATGATTGAGTCGGTAGACAGTCTGAAACTTCTCAAGGAGATTGAGAAACAGGCTGCCAAGCACAATCGTGTGGTGAAGGTTCTTCTGGAACTTCATCTGGCAGAGGAAGATACCAAATCGGGTCTTTCTCTTGATGCTTGCCGCGAACTCCTGGAGGCAGGCGAATGGCGGGAGATGAAGCATGTGCAGATTTGTGGCATCATGATGATGGCATCTAATACAGACGATGAGCAGCAGATTGCTCAGGAGTTTGATGAGGCTGCCCGGTTCTTTGATGAGATAAAGGCCAGATATTTTGCTGATGATGATGCTTTCTGCGAGCGTAGCTGGGGTATGAGTCACGATTATCATATTGCCGTCAAGCACGGCAGCACGATGGTTCGTGTAGGTACCACCATCTTCGGTCCTAGAATATATTAAAAAGCAAGGGAATTTATAAATTAGGCACGGATTACGCGGATTACACGGATTTATGGCGCTAATGCCAATAAACCATATTTATGGTTTTGTAAAAATCCGTGTAATCCGTGTAATCCGTGCCTTATCTTTCGTTTAGAATATTATCTTCTGTCCCTTGCTGGTGATATAAATCTTGCCCTTTTGTGGAACGGAAACCTTTCTGCCTTCCAGATCAAAGTATGCTGTCGGTCTGTTTTTGCCGATGATGACCGAAGAGATTCCGGTAGGAGAGAAGTTCTTGAGATAATCGAAGGTTACCAGACCGGTTGCTTCATCCTTTGTGATGTTGTAGAGCGGATGACTCGTATCAACACTGTTGTTCAGGGTGATACTGGTCAGACTGTTCACCTCATACTCTGTAGCAGAGCCCGCCTTGTAGGTTGGGAACGGGTCGTTCTGAAGACTCGTTATAATATCAGCATCGCTAACTTTCTTGTTATAGCTGTTGTATACCATTCCGTCTGCAGGAACAATCATGACCCTTGGCTTACCTGTCGTGTTGTTGGGATTATCAAACAGATTAACCGATGGCAAATCATCGTAGTCGATGCGCCATACCAGCATTCCGTAACCCGGAGCCTCCTTGTACCATCCCTCGTTTCTGATGTTTTGCAGCAGCAGGTATTCGCCCTGGCTGTTGGCTATAATCTTGTATGCATCCGATGCCTTGTCGTATGGTTCCAGCTTTATCTGCTTCGCCTCGGTATCAGAAAGGAGGGTAGGCTGTTTCCATCCTACGATGCTCTTTTCCCATGGTGAATAAGGGATTGGCTGATAGCCGTTAGCCTGATAATTGCCCATATCCATAACGTCCCAAGATTCAGGACTCTGGTTATGCTCTGTGATACCATTGGTAGGATAGATGTCTGGCAAACCGAGGGTATGCGAAAATTCATGGCAGAAGAGACCGATACCATTGATGTAGTATTTACCGTCTTTGGTATCTGCAGGCTTATTGTTCAGCTCGTTGTTGATGCCGAACCGGGATACTGTTTTCCTGTCATAGGTTCCCAGTCCTCCTACGGTACCCGATTTCGGCCAGAGACAATCGCCTGAATTACCTGAGATGCTTTCAGAATAGCCGGCATAGATTACGTATACCAGGTCTACATATCCGTCGCCATCGCTGTCGTAATTGGCAAAGTTAACCTTGTCGTCTACCTGCTGGCAGGCTTCCTTAATCATCTGAGGAAAGTTGGTGTCACTTCCGTCGCCACCTCCGTTCTTGCCATAATAAGCTGAATTCCTGCTTACCGTAACAGGACCCACTACGTCAAACTGTGGTATAAACTGGTTATCGCTCATTTCTGCGAAATACTGCTGTACGCTGCCGTAGTTCTGGCAGTAAGTCTCGTTGGTGATAAACACTTCTTTATCAGCCTCAGGCATAGCTTCTCCCTTTTTTCCGTTGAGGTAATGGTTGAATGTAGCAACCGGATCCTTACTTTTGAACTTCACATCCTGAAACTGCACCAGGAGTACCAATGCCTTCGGGCTTCCCTTATGAGGGAAATAGCTTGGGCTCCATGTGCCTATTTCTGATGCTCTTGTGATATTCTCTGAAGAGAAAGCACGGGTCTTTCGGGTGTTCAGCTCTTCGGCAGTTATCTTTTCGTATTTTCCGTCTTGGGTTTCCCGCAGGGGCGTACCGTCCAGCAGCATGTAGTAGTGGAAGGTTTCGTCGCCATGCAGGGTAGCACATGCTACGGTTCCATCAGCCAGCATAATCTTGGCGATGCCCGGTTTAGCCTTTACGGCATAGAGATTGGCGATGCCCAGGAAGGCGAGCGCCAGAGAGATGATTGTCTTCTTCATAAACAGTTAGGGTAGATGGGGGATTATTTATAAAAGTATTGTCCTTTCTTCTGAGTCTGGTGACCAAACTCGATGGCGTGATGCGGACAATGGTGATAGCAGGTAAAGCAGGTGAGGCAATCCTTGTGATGCAGCCATTCCGGATATTCTCCGTGCCCGCCCTTGATATCGCCTACAGGACAGACGTTGGCACAGATGCCACACTTCACGCACTTGTCTTTCTCCACATGAAACCGCTTGTCGGTGATGAGCACCTTCTCAAAGAATCCGCCCACAACCTTGGTGAAGAACCAGGGGATAGGACCTTTTACCAGACGGTTCACTCCCTCTTTCCTGTCGAATATCTCTTCGCAGATAACCGCCAGTTCCTGTGCCGATTTCGATTTTTTACGAACTTCGCGTTCCTTCGGATCAACATCCATGAAAGGAAGTCCTACATAAGATTCCGGCATGATGAGAGAGTAGGAGGATTTTACCTCCGTAATACCCAATGCCAGAAGCGATGCATTCAGCGCAATCGTATCGTTGAGGTTTTCGATGGTGAGTCCGATGCTGTCGCCTGCAGTACAGACGCAATAGGCGAAAGGCTGTTTCCTGAACGTCTCCTTGTCTTCAGCAGTAGCATCAGGAGTTTCTCTCCGTATCTTCATCTTCCTGATAAACTCCCTTACAAGGCGTGGAACCCTCCAGCCATGTACGGGGAAAACGAATCCGAGCCGTTCATTCTCTTTCAGAATAAACGGCTCGGCTATATTGTGGCTTGAATCATCCGCCCGCATATAAGGGGCGATAGGAATCAAGTCTTCGTGTGTAGCCGCTGCCAGTCTGGCTGCTGCCCACTTGGTATTTCCTGTTCCGGAGAAATAGAAAATCATGCTTACTTTTAATATGTATTGAGCTAGATTATTTCTTTTCTGTCATAACACCTTCTATATAGAGGCGTGACATTTCTACATTGCCGTTAGAACGGATGGTGATGCTCTTCTTGAAATGACCAGGGAACATGCCCTTGCCGTTATAGGTAACACTAATCTGTCCCTTCTCGCCTGGAGCGATAGGCTTCTTGGTATAAGAAGGTACGGTGCAGCCGCAGCTGGCAATAGCCTGGTTGATAATCAAAGGCTTGTTGCCTACATTGGTGAAGGTAAAGGTAGCCTTCTGTACCGGATTTGACTCTTCGAACGAACCGAAGTTGTGTATCAGTTTGTCGAACTTAATCTCTGCCTGAGCAGATGCAGTAGCTACAAGAGCCACCAGCATAGTGAGTGTCAATATGATTCTTTTCATCTTCATATCCTTTCTTCTTTTTTATATTTCCTCTTTAATTTGTTTCTTATTTTTATATAATTCGATGCAAAAGTACATATAAAGTTTAGTATTACGCTACTTTTTTACATTATTTAAAACAATTATGCCTTATATTTCATGTTACAGCCTTCTTTTCTGTGGAAAAGTGGGGGCGCAATACTCCTCATTTTGAAGACGTTTGCAGATTCCTGAACAAAAATCCCCCAACCTTAATCACTTAAGATTGGGGGATAGAGTAGAAAAAATAATAAAGTATGAACAATATCAACAGAATAGAGGGCTAAATGTGGAAATTGATTTCATTCAGCCAAGCCTGAACACTGAAGCAGGGACAGGACTTGTGGACGTTCGGGAGATCACGATGACCTAGGATCTCGGCTTCGGGATAGTCTACGCACAGACTCGTCAGGAGATTCTGGAGCGACTGCTTCTGAGCCTTCGTACGGGTATCTGCCGGATTGCCGTCGGCGTCGAGTCCGCCTTCGTAACAGATGCCGATACTGTGTGCATTGAAATGGCGGGCGTGGGCACCGATTTCTGATTCGGGACGTCCGGGGTAGATGACGCCGTCTTTCGTGATGTAATAGTGATAACCGATACTGCGGAAACCACGGGCTAAATGACAGGCTTCGAGCTTTTCGAAGGTGAAGTCCTGTGTGACGCGTGTGGCAGAACAGTGGATGACAATAAGTGATATTTTTCTTGTGTTTTTCATAGTGCTGAATCTTTAAAGGGTTGATACTACTGGCAGCTCTGCACACAAAAGGCAGAGGCTACGGCGGTGAGAACGGTAATGACGAAATTCAGAATTTTCTTGAGTGTTTCTCTTTTCATTTTCATTTGATTTAAGGTTAATAAATGGATTGGGGGCTCGGATTTCCTATATCCGGGCGATACTGGAGAAGGAAGGCTGACAGGATGAGCAGATGGGCTTGATAGCGCGTGTTTCAATGATGCTTGCTATATTGATGGATAGCCGGGGGGTGCTATAGCCGAATCCCGGACTGCATCCTGTCTAAAACCTTCTTTCTTCATCTACTGGCGATGGGTTACTCCAGGCCGTCGCTACCATCGGAGCCGCTGCTCCCGGTGTTGCCGGATCCGCCAGTCTGTGTTGAATCGCCACCCTGGTTTGTGCCGCCACCCTGGGTAGTATCGCCTGTGTTGTCCTTACCGCCGTCTGGTGGAGTAGCATCTCCTGTTACGGCTGTGGCCTTCTTCAGGGATGCATCGAGGTTCAGACTGTTTGCCTTGAACTCACCGGTGCCACGGGCACGGAGCTTCAGTCCGGCAATGTTCTTGGTGATGCTGAACTCCTTCTCGGAGGCAGCACCTTCCTTGTTCTTGATGCCGATGCTGAAAATGGCGAGGTCGGGAATCTTCACGGCGATACCCTGCAGAACCAGTTCTCTTACGCAGCTCACCATGTCGGTGAGCATACCCTTGATGGCTCCCTTTGAGAACGGGGTGTTGTGACTTTCCATGTGCTCTGCAAGTTCATCAAGACCATAGGTCTGGGTGATTACAGGGTAGGCGAAAAACTTGCCGTTAGCGGCGCTCAACTTCTCGTTGACATACTTCTTCAATGTGTACAGAATCATAGTGTCTTCATTTTTAAGGTTAATAAATTGTGTTTGTGTTGTAGGGGGCGCTGCGCATTGCCTCTTGGTGGTATGAGATGTTATCTCTGAACCACAATGCAAAGATACGAAATCGGTGAGGGGTCAACTCACAGTTGCTCATACTTGCTCATGTTTTATCATACTTTTTCATAGATTCTTTTTTTTCTAGAGTTTATAAGCCCACTGAACTTTCGCAAGTAAGCTCCACACGCTCTTTTGGGCCTTCAGCCCGTACTTGAACCACATGCGAAAGTTCAATCAATTATTTGCATGTTTTGTAAATGTTTTGAGAATATTTTACCTTTTTCTGAAATTATTTTCGTACTTTTGCAAGCGGATTTACATGATCTAAATGGTGTACAAACACTTGCCAACCAGATTTGGAAACCTTAATACGGATTTCTGATTTGCTGAAAGTGGATGTAAACGATTTGTTGAACAAAAAATGTATCAAAGAATGATAGACTCTTTATATTTCCTTCAGTTCGCATGTTTCATCTTCATGCTCATCAATGCCCTTATCCTCGGCATCACCCACCTGCACATGAAGTGGACCAACCGACGCTATGAGTGGTCACGCTGGATGATACTTGCAGGTATGGCGGGACTTGCCATACAATATCTCTTGCAGATGCTCTTGGGTTTTCGTGCGAAAAGCGATGACTTGGGAGCTATTTTCAACATTCTTGTCTATACCCCATGCATCACCACTATCGCCATGGGCATATACAACATTGAGGCGACCCATGCCAACCGCCGAAAGATGTACATCGTCTGCGCTTGCATTTATGCCGCCATCATAGCAGTTTTCTGCATAGGCTACAGCAATAGCGGAAGTCTTAACATTGGCAACTGGCTCTATGCGATGCTCGTATTGTTCGGCACAAACGTAGCGTATTGCATCTATATGATTATGATTGAGATGCGGAAACGCAAGAAAATGTTAGAGCTGATGACTGGTGGCGACATGCTGCCCTACGTGCGATATGCCCGAGCCAGTGTCTTCGCCCTGTTCTTCTCTGCCCTTACCATGCCTTTCGTCATCCTCTCTACCACCTTAATTATATATAATAGGACCGTTGGCTTTGCTCTCAATTCTTTTCTTCAACCTGAGTTTCGTGGCATTGGGCTACAATTACGTTCCTACCGAGGAACTCTTGGATAAGGAGGAAGAAGAAAGCGCAGCCATAGCAGATGAAGAAACAGAAAATGGGGGAGCATCTTTGGAAAGCTCCAATGGGCAGGATGCAGAATCTATAGACGGTAAAGAAAACTTACAGTCAATTTCTCAAGAGCGCCAGATGTTCATCAAGGAGAGTCTTGACAAGTGGTGCGCCGATTTGGGCTATAAAGACACTTCAGTAAACATGTTCACCCTGTCACGCTCGCTGAACATTTCCAAGAACGAGCTGTCACGCTACTTCACTGCGTGCCTAAACTCCACCTTCCGCATCTGGCTTGCCGAGGTACGTTTCGAGGCAGCAAAGAAGATGATGCTCGACTATCCCGACTACAACAACGACATCATTTCTGCCGAATGTGGCTTCTCTTCACGCTCCTATCTCTATCGCATATTCAAAGAGAAAGAAGGTTGCTCACCAACTGTCTGGAGAGCAAAAATACAATAAAATCACGCCTTAGGTGTCTACTTCCCCCACCAAGTAGACACCTATTTTGTAGGAAGTAGACACCTAAGTGGGGGAAGTGGACACCTTTTTCAGAAGAAAAGCACTATTTTTGCACCATGGAAAATATAATAGAAACTTTCATGAAAGAGGAACTGGCTATATTCATTGTGGCATTGTGTCTTCTGTTGTTCGCCATAGTCATGGGCTATGCCATGGTTCAAGACTACAGGATATATCTTGATGAAAACTACAAGGCTCGCTACAGCTTCTGTGATTTCATCAAGAGAGAAAGATTCTATATCTATCTGTTTCTCGGACAGACTTTCGTCATCATCCTGGGAATGACAGTATATATAATGGCAATGAGAGAATATATGTAAGAAAGTAGAATAACAATAATAATTTACAGTTATGAATAACAAAAAACAAAGAAACAGGCTATTCACGATGCTGCTGCTCGTGATGGCTATCCTCATGCCTTATGGGGGGGGCATGGGCACAAACGCAGCCTTCCAAAGGTGATGGCGAAGTAGGCAATCCTTACATCATCACAAAAGCTGAGGAGTTGGCGTGGTTCCGCGATCAGGTGAATAGCGGAAACAATTTTATCTGCGCAAAGATATCAGATGCTGTTGAGGTCATTGACATGAGTACAGTATGCCATGCGGCTGATGAGTCTCAAAACTTAGAAGAACTGAGTTGGAAGCCTATTGGAAAGTATGATTACGGATACCAATACGGAGGTACTTTCGACGGAAATGGAAAGACCATCACCAACCTTTATATCAATGCAAGCCAGAATAATGTGGGGCTTTTCGGTTGTACCAGTAAAGGTACAATCAAGAACCTAACTTTTGAGTATGCAAATGTGACGAATACTGGAGTTTTTACAGGAATTTTGGTTGGTTATCCAGATGCAAGCAACCTTCGAAATATCAAAATATCAAATACTTGCCAGATAAAAGGAGGTAAAGAAACTGGTGGTATTGCAGGTGATTTTGATGGTAACGCCTATAACTGCGTGAACTACGCCACGGTACAAGGAAATAATAGAGTCGGCGGTCTTTTTGGCTACTGTTCTGTAGAAAATAGTTCCATAACCACCTGTGCCAACTATGGAAATGTAACGGCAACAAGTACGGATGCAGGTGGCTTGGTTGGCTATTTCATCAGTGGAACGATTCAAGACTGCGCCAACTATGGAGATGTAAAAGGTACAGAGCGTGTTGCTGGCATGGCAGGTTATGTAAGCAAAGGCAAGATACAGAACGTGTTCAACTATGGCAACATAAGTGCCACGAATAGTACAGATGCAGGCATGGCTTTTGGCAATTCTTACAATGGGACCACTGAAGGCATGGTGGCATACTATAGTGGCGCAAAGCTGAATGCAAACGGCCAAGAGATTACGGTTAAAGCCTTCGGAAATGGCAAGCCTTCAGAAGATAACGCAACAGGATTTACAGAAGCACAGCTGAGGAGCGGTGAGGTGGCATGGCTGCTGAATGGCTCTACATCTGTTCCTACCGAAGGAAGCACCTTGGCATGGTATCAGAAGTTGGGCGAGAATGGCGATGCATATCCTGTCTTGAAATCTACTGGCGACAATACTGTCTATGGTGGTTATCAACATGGCAGCAAAGATGGCTGCTTTAGCAATACCAATCAGCATTCTGTAGCTTACAACGCTGAGGCAGAAGACGAGGCGAATGGTAACCATGACTTGAGCTATGAGGCTGGTGAATATACTTGGACGGAAGCTGAGGATAAGACACAAGTACCTTCGGTGGCTGTAACTTATACTTGCAAGGTATGTGGAAAGACCGAAACACCGCACATGACTGTGGTGCATGATGCAGAGCATGACGATGTTGAGGCTACTTGTACAGAAGATGGTCATAAGTACTATAAGACTTCTTATGCCTTCAATGCCAAGGCTATCTTTAGCAATGCCTATACACAGACATTGCCAGCCCTTGGACATAACATGTCTGAGGATGTTACCTTCAATGATAGCAAGAGCATCTATCAGAAAGGATGTACAAGAGCAGATTGTGACTATCATGACTATTACGCTACAAGCGATGGCAGCATCGAGGCTAAGCCAAACGATGATGCAAGTGCTTTCACCGTGGAAGCATTCACATTGAATGATGCCACTGTATACAATAGCAAGGCGGAGTTCACCGTAAAGGAATTGACCTACAACCGCACATTCAAGCATGATGGATGGCAAGCGGTATATGTACCATTCGAACTTAAATGCGATCAGATACCTGCTGATTATGAGGTGGCAACCATCAACAACTTCCATGAGTTTGAGCAGAAGGATGGCAGCTTTAATACTGTGTTGGAGGTGAAACCAGTGACAAATGGAACCACCATACCAGCCCTTACCCCTTGCCTCATTCGCATGAAGCAGGCACCAGAAACTGCTGAGGCTAAGACTTTGCAATTTACAAATGTATCGTTTGCCGCTGCTGCTGACAAGAAAATAGACTGCGCCAGCGTTACACGCTACTATCAGTTCTTGGGTACTCTCAATGCAAAGACTGGCTTTGACACAACAAGTGACTTCGTCATTAATGAAGGTGAATTGTGGAAGGCTGGAAGTGATACGGAACTTAATCCACAGAGATGGTATCTCAACGCCAGTGACAGAACAGGTAGCGAGCTGAATCCATCTGTCCAGTTGAGCCGTATCGCCATCCATGTAATTGGTGGTGATGAGACCACAGACATTGATGGCATCTATGTCAAGACCGACACGGAGGATGTATCATCTTCTCGTCAAGGCATCTACGACTTGCAGGGACGCAAGCTTAGCGTAGAGCCTACGAGTGGTATCTACATCAAGGATGGTAAGAAGTATGTAAAGTAATATGAACCCATTAATAAATTGATAAGTATGACAAAGAAAAATTATATGAAACCAGAGATGCGCAGCTATCAGATAGAGGCTGTCAGCATCTTGGCTGCATCTTCTAATTATGCACGTCCAGAGGATGACCCAGGAGATTTGTATGACCAGATTCCATTTCACAAAGGTGATGACTATTGTAGAAACCCTGAGTAGAAAATGAAATAGTAAAGAATTCCCAATCCATATGGGAGACACTCGAGTCTGGTAAAGTTATATTAATCGTAGTTCGCAATCAAAACGCTAATGGGCTATATGCTATCTTTTGGATAAGCATATAGCCCCTTTGCAATATACACCGTTGGGTGGACTTCATCCCCATTTCTGTCACGGTCACAGTTGTCACAGTTTTTTTCTACAACTGTCATTTCTCATTTTTTTAATCTTTCTCATTTCTGTCCGTCTGCCATATAAAAAGGTTTAAATATTTTAATAAATGATTGTACTATCAGATTATTTATTTATCTTTGCATTATCCAAAAGTTGGAAAAGTGTAAGAAATAGCCTGAAAAAAGATTGGAAAAATGTATAAAATAGGCTGTTTTTACCTTGGAAAAATGTAATTTAACGGTACAAGTGTATGATTAACAGAAAGATAGATAAATATTTAGATAATTTCTTTCAAGCAACGCATAAAGCATTGTTGCTTACGGGAGCTCGACAGATAGGTAAGACTTACTCAATAAGACAGGCTGCTCAGCGAATCTTTGATGATTTTGTTGAGATCAATTTCATAACTTCTCCTGAGGCTATTGGCATCTTCACTGGAGCCAAAGATGTAAAGGATATGCTGTTTCGTCTGACGGCTTTCGTGCATAAGCCTCTTGTAAAAGGAAAGACTCTCATCTTTTTTGATGAAGTGCAGGTTTATCCTGAAGTAGTAACCCTCATCAAGTTTCTGGTTGATGAAGGGAGTTATCGCTATGCCTTAAGTGGTTCTTTGCTGGGTATCGAATTGAATAATTTGCGTTCTGAACCTGTTGGCTATTTAGATGTTAAGGAAATGTTTCCACTTGATTTGCAGGAGTTCTATTCTGCTATAGGTTTATCTGCAGATGTTTTGGATGTTATCCGTAAAAACTGGGAAGAAAAGACGCCTGTAGATAATTTTGTACATCATGAATTGATGAGAGCTTTTCGCTTGTATTTGATAATAGGAGGAATGCCGCAAGCTGTTCAGACCTATTTGGATAGCAATAATTTACAGCGTGTGATTGATGTACAGAAGAGTATTCTTTTGGAGTATCAGCGTGATATCATGAAATATAAGATGGATGACAACAATCAAAAGTTGTATATCCAGGAAATATTCCAATTGATTCCTTCTGAATTGAATGCTAAAAACAAGCGTTTTATTCTTAAAAGTTTGAATCAGCAAGCTAGATTTGCTAATTATGAAAATAGCTTTCTTTGGCTTCGGGATGCTGGTGTGGCTCTTCCTACTTACAATGTAGAGGAACCTAAATTACCATTGTTGCTGGCTAAGACAAGAAACCTTTTCAAATTATTCCAAAATGATGTGGGGTTGCTGATCAGTCAGTTTGCTGATGGCATTCAGTTGCGTCTTTTAAACGATGAACAGTTTATCAATTTTGGCGCCATCTATGAGAATGTGGTTGCTCAGGAGTTGAAAGCTCATGGCTTTGACCTCTATTACTTTAACAATAAGCGCTTGGGAGAGTTGGATTTTGTGGTGGAGTACAAAGGACAGGTTTTGCCAATAGAGGTGAAGTCTGGTAAGGATTATGACCGTCATAATGCGCTTTCGAATGTAATGGCATCAACAGAATACAAAATTCCTCATGGTTTGGTACTTTGTAATGGAAATGTAGAGACAAAAGGAAAGGTGACTTATGTTCCGATTTACATGCTGATGTTTCTGGAAAAAGATTCTGTTCAGAATATAACCTATAAGATGGATTTGTCAGGATTAAAAGTGTAAAACTCTGGTTCAGGGGAGATAGTCCGTGGATAGACAATCTCCCCTGAGCCCTTTTGTTGGCTCATTTTCAGATTAGGTGGAACAGGATTAGGGCTCACCGAGGAAGTAGAGGATGTAGGAGACTTGCATCGGGGTGAACTCCTTGCAGTTCTTGCCGTAACCGGTGGCGGCGAGCTTCTGGAGAAGGTCGGGGATGCGCTGGATCCATCGCATCAGGTGAGCACTGGCTACTGCTGGAGTAGCATCGGGAAAATACAGGAGAGCTAGCTCTTGCTTGGTATAACTTCTTAAATCCATAGTTTTGTTTGATTTTTATGAGGGTTATGAATGAGGGTGCAGTTCATAAGCTACTGACTTTTGCATCGTAAGTCTCTGACTTTTTCATCGTAAGTCTCTGGCTTTTGAACTATAAGTCTCTGACTTTTGCACCGTAAGTCCTTGGTTTCCGTTTCGGAAGTAACTGGCTTTTGGGTGACAGGGTGACAGGGGTGACAGGGAATTCTGAAGATTTACTCTCGCGCGGGCAGGCAGGAAAAATCAGGCCGAAAGTTCCTGCCTGCCCGCGTGCGAGGCGAAAAGTTGAAAAACTCGTGTCACCGTGTCACCCTGTCACCCTGAACCGGATGGAACCGATGGTTTGGAGGAACGGCTAGAAGGGGGCATCATCATCGCATTGCGGCGGGTTGATGCAGACGGATACCTGGTAAGCCTTGATTTCCTCGGCTGTACGGACGATTGCCCTGTAACCACGGCTGTGCTTGGTGCGCATCTTTTCGAATCCGAGATCATTGAAAGCCTTGCCCAGTTTCGAACTGTTCAGCTTCTGTGAGAGGTTGCAACTGATGATCTGCATCGCTCTGGCTATGGACACGAACTCCCCTGTCTCCGCCTCCGTTGGCTTTCGGAAGTAGAGATCCACAAGTTCCTGTTCTAGTCGGGGCGCCTCAAAAGCGCGGTTGTGCCGGTTCTGCTTTTCTATCTCCTCATCGGTGAACCAGTAGCGGAAATCACTCTTGTAGAGGGCGTAAGCCTGGGCGTAGATGCCTTCGTAATTGAACGGATGCTCACGGGGTGAGAGGATGCTCTCTATCTCGTAGGGCAGCCAGCGACGGTTACCGGTAGGGTCGCTCAAAAACTCGGGATTGTTGCCCGTGCCGCAGAAGGTGTTGATATGCTTGCGCTGCTCGGCATAATGGCCGTATGCCGCCCTTTCGTTGGTATACTGCATCGTTACCACAGCCTTCAGCTGGTTCAGTTCCGACGGACTCATCGTGTCGAGCTCTTCATAACAGATGAGTGCATACTGCGAAAGGGCGATGATATCGTCCTTCGTCATGCGCCTGGCATTCGCCTTCGTATAGAAGTATTGCTTCAGTTCCGGCGGCAGAAGATAGTTGAACCAGGTGGTCTTGTAGGCGCCCTGTCTGCCGATGAACACCAGGATGACATTGTTTACGGCACCTTCGTCTATCCATCCTGCTATCATCGCTACGAGCCATTTCCTGAGGGCTTCACAGAAGGGCATCACGGGGTCTCCCTTCATCTTTACCGTGGCAGCGAGTTCGGCTATATAGTCCTTGTCGCCTTCCTGCCAGGGTGGGAGATTTTCCAGATAATCGGTGAAGGGATTGTAGGGCGGGCTATAGTCGCTCTCGATGACATTGATCATGTCGCTCTTGCTCACCCTTGCGGTTAGCGACATGTTGCCCCATAGCGTATTCAGATTGCGGTCCTGGAGGATTCGCCATGTCTCCTTCAGATACTCGTAGCGCAGGGTGATGAGGTTGAAGCGGAGTTTGATATGCCCGTCGAGGAAGTCTTTGATTTCATCTACGGTGGCATAGGGAATCTTTCCGGTTTCTGCCCTCGCCTTCTGTGGGTGAGTGGTGTTGTCGTAGCACGATTTGAACACCTGTTCTACGTCGTCGTATTCGGGAAACTGCCTGATAGCCCACTGGGTGGCTTCTTTCCTGTCGTACCGTTTCTTAGCCATCATGTAGCCCACCCGCATCACATACTGGTTGTGGTTGCCGGGTTCGTACCTGATCTTTTCGCTTTCCAGCTTGGGTTTGACGATCTGCTCGTAGTAGTCGGCGATGCGTTCCTGTTTCTTTTTCTTCTGGGCGGTCTTGAGCGTAGCCGAATGGAAATGGCTGATTTCCTCGGCGCTGAAGGCTGTGGCTTCAGGATTGAAATAGACTTCGGGGTCGTAGGCGAGTCCGCTGAGCCTTGTGATGTTCTTGCAGAGCGGATCGCTTTCCTTGCCGATGAGATGCGCGTAGTAGTCGTTTCCCATGGCGAAGGCGGCGGGATAATCATCGCCTTCGTAGCGGTAGATGACGCGCAGTCCGTTGCCGCTCATGGTAACGTAACAGAGCAGGGTGTGGGCATCGTGGCAGATTCTCTCTTTGAGCGAGCGCAGGGTGCCGTCATCCGGTTTTTCTGTGATGTGGTCGAAGTCGACCAGCGACAGATGTGTGAGACTCCGGATGTTGTCCTTGCCTTTTCCGCCTTCGAAGATGCAGGCTACGGCGAAGAGGGGTGCATCGTGTTTGTACGACTTATTCCCCGTTTTCCGGTAAGACTCGGTGAAAAACCTGAGTTTCTCATCTTCCTTCATGAAGGTTACCAGGCCTTCCAACTGGCCAGGTGAAGGAATCTTGCTGGCCATGTTAATGAATGTACTGATGTTCATCATCTCCTAAAAATTTTATATTGTTATACAATATATGTCTCAGTTGTTCGTTTTATTATAGGTAAGCAGATTGTTGTATCTGTTTTACACGATGCAAAGATACTAAAAAGAAAATAAAAAAGAGTTCCCGTAGTGGGAACTTGTAAATAAATATATTCAATAATTTAATTTTTTTTAAGATGAAAATTGAAAAATTTAATGCAGACAACAGCCGTTTCGGTGTTGTTCTGAGTGAAGTGATGAAGAACCATCATGTATCTGGTTCTGATCTGATGTATTATGCTGGGATGCATAAGGAAAACATTTTTGCAATCTAAAAGGGTAAGGGCGATTATCGGCTCAGTGTTTATGTGAGGATTGTTTCTGCTCTTCGGTACTTTATCGAAGATCCGGCAGAATACGCCCGAGTGAAGCAACGCCTTATCGAAGCAGCCTTCGATGATGGTTACTTTTATAACAGATAATTCTTTTGAATTGGATTTTTAAATTAAAAAGTGGAATCCGGCAACCGCCGGATTCCACTGATATCGTATTTTCACCCTGTGCGGGTGGAATTTCAGATGAATGCCTGATATCCAAAATTTGTTTCAGTTGTATGTTTCCAAATATCCTCTTGCACCATATAATGGTACATTGGTAATATCGTCCTGTTCCCGATAGTCGCTCATCGAAAAGCGCAGGCCTTTCATGCCGGGATTTTTGGCAATAGTCATTTTCAAAGACTTTGACTGAAGATTCTCCTCTGCCTTTACTTCTACCGGTATGACCTGCATTCCTACCTGAATAACAAAGTCAAGTTCCAACTGGCTGTTTTCCTTACTATAATAATATATAGGAATCTGGTGCAGCGATTCCAGCTGACAGCAAACGAAGTTTTCCGTAAAATCACCTTTCCCGGTATTGTCATTACTAGGAAGCAGAAGCAAGGCTGGCGGAGTTTTACTCATAGCCCCCAGCAGTCCACAATCCAAGAGATACAATTTGAAGGCACTGATATCCTCATGAATCTTCAGAGGAAGCCCCAAAGTCTTCACCCTACTGATTTTATATACCAGTCCTGCATCTATGAGCCATTGGATTGCCAACTCATAATCCTTGGCTCTGGCACCTTGTTTTACAATACCATAGATGAACTTTTTATTCTCTTTGGCTAGTTGGGAAGGGATGGAGTTCCATACCTGGTTGATTCTTACTACCTGCTCTTTTGGTGCATGCTTGGAAATGTCTTTTTCGTAGGCCCGAATAATTTCCTCCTGTACTTCCCTTACGGCATTTGCATCATTGGTTTCTATGAACTTATTTACGGCTTCGGGCATACCGCCAACAAGGTAATATTCACGAAGATGCTGAATATAGAGTGTTCTGAGCGATTTTACCACATCCCACATTCCATGCTGCAGCAGATCCATACGCTGCTTGAAACCACGTGCCCACAGAAACTCCTCGAATGTCATCGGATACATTTCCAGGGTGTTAACCTTTCCCACAGGATAGGATTCTCCCTGATGAAGAGACAAGCCGAGAAGGGAACCGGCTACTGCCACATGATATTCCCGTGCATTTTCACAGAAATACTTCAACGAGGCAAGTCCACGATGCAACTCCTGTATTTCATCCATAATGATGAGGGTCTTGCCGGCTTCTATATTAACACCAGTAATAGCTCCGATGGTGAGAAGGATGCGATCTATATTATAGTCTGAAGCAAACAAATCCTTAGCCATGGCATTGTTGTCACAGTTAATGTAGGCCACATTTTCAAACTCACGTTGCCCAAATTCCTTCAAGATATAAGTTTTGCCAACTTGTCTTGCTCCCAACAGAATAAGGGGTTTTCTATCCTCTCTGTTTTTCCAAGCAATGAGGTCTTGCATGATAAATCTTTCCATATATTGCTTTTTTGCTGCAAAAATACTGAAAATTAATGAAATAGTAAAATATATCACATTTTTATGAGGGACTTTTTGAAAGATTAACACACTTTTATGAGGGACTTTTATGGCTACATATACACTTTTATGAGGAACTTTCTGTTATGCTTTCAGGTCAGTGTAGCAGTTCCCCAAAACGGCAATTATTTCCTTTTAAAAGGGAAAGTTTTTCCTTTCTCTCCGATTATTACCTTGATGCAGGGCAAGCCTGCAGGAAATCATCACGGCGCTGAACGAGATGGGGGTGGCAAGAATCAAGATAGAAAAGCTCTAGTTGTCTTGCAGTAGCCATTTCCAGATAGGTACTACCTCTATCGTATAACCATCTGCCTTTATTGGGGTCTGGTAATCACGGGTGATGATGTAGCCGTGACAGCCTGGAAAGGCTTTCAGAAATTTAGATGCCTACGAGAATATAATTTGACTTGTCGCCGAAAAGGAAATCTCGGTGAACCAGTTTGTAGTTCGGGATGGCTATTTGCTTCTCGATGATGATATTTTTGATAATTTGCTTGTCCATACAGAAATATTTTAAAGTATACTTTGCAAAAATGCGAAAATATTTCTAACTATACTTCGAAATAATCCTAGAAGGTGGCTTGTTTAAAGAAATTTAATGTTTTTCCTATGATTTTCTGTTCCTAAGGTGAAAAGCAAATGAATTTGGCTTGCCTTCTAGAGAAGAGGGATTTCCCGGGGGGCTGCGTTCCAATTAGCTTGCTCCAGTTGTTCCAATTGATTTGAAAAATCTCAGTCTCAGTTGTCTCAGTAAAAAAATAAGGGGGTATCATTTTCCCATTTTCTCTTTCTTTCCTTTTTGCTGTTTTTGTAACTTATTGATTATTAATTAATTATATATAAATATATAATAGATATATAAGAATAAAAGAAAAAGAGGGGGTGCTTGAAAAATAACTGAGACAACTGAGACTGAGATTTTTGATGCCTTTAGCTGAAATCAAAAACAATTCTAACTCCCTATCAAGCAGATGTTTATGTGGATGGTATTCGTGCGTCTAAGTTTGTCACCTTCTTCTCGTAATCAGAAAAAAGAAAATATTTCTTCCAAAAAAGGGGCGTTTTTCGGGATTTTATTCGTATTTTTGCCCTGTCGTTTGATACGATTTCAACAAAAACAATTCAAAACCTAAATAAACTGTTGAATTATGAACATATTGAAAAAGCTATTTGGTGGGCAAAAAACTACTGAAGAAGTGAGAGAAACGAAGGAAAAGGGCTTCGACAAGGTGAAATATGAAGGTGTTCGTGCTCTCCGCATGCATCAATTTGACCTTGCAGCCAAGTCTTTGGAACACGCTCTGCAGCTGAATGCAGAAGATCTGGAATGCCGCGACTATCTTTCGCAGGCTTACATCTCTATGGGCAATCTTTCGCAGGCTTACGCCCAGTTGCTGAAAATCTCGGAGGTACAGTCCGATAACATAGCAGTATTGCTCCGCATGGCAGATGTGGCGTATATGATGGAGGATTATATCGCCATGACGGATGTGTGCGATAAGGCTCTGCAACTGGATGCTGAGAATGTAGAGACGTATTTCTTCTATGCCAGAGCCTGCAAAGGGCTGGGCGATGCACCCCGTGCCGTATCGATGCTGACTGAGGCGATAGGCAAGCGTGAGGATTTCTATGCCGCCCGATTGCTTCGTGGCAGCATCCTGTTGGATCAGGCTCAGCTTTCTGAGGCAGAACTCGATGCAACTTTCCTCTATGAGCATATTCCGGGCAACGAGGATGTGCTGTTGCTGAAGGCTCGTGTAGAGAAAGCGCAGGGAAAGATGGAGGAGGCTGAACAGACCTACGGTAAGGTGATGGATGTAAATCCTTTCTCTATTGATGCGTATCGCGAGCGCAGCGAGGTTCGCAGAAGCCTGGGTGATAGTGCCGGTGTTGCCGAGGATGAGGCTGCAGCCAAGGAAATGGGTGCCGAAATTCCGGAACCATCAGAGGGAATAGAGCAGAAAATAAAGGAAAAAATGCAGCAGATAGACCCCTATAAGGTTTTCCATAACGAATACTGAATAATAGAATTTCATCTTTCTAACTGGAAAAAAATATTTTCCCAGTTAGAAAGATTATTTTTTATAACTACAAGTCGTCGTTTTCATCGTCTATAAACGATAAAAAGTTGTTGTTTTTGTCGTCTATAAACGATAAAATGCGTATTTGGATTACTGATGACATGCAAAAAGGCTGAACTTCGGGTGAGGAAGTTCAGCCTTTTGCTTATTTGTGATTTTGGGAAAAGCGAAGACGGCTTTTACTTGAATGCACCAGCATCAGCATCGTAGTTGTTGATGTTCTTCCGGATATTCTTCTTCTTTCCGGAGAAGAAGTTGTAGCTGACACCCAGCATCAGCATGCGGCGATTATCCTTGATGATGTGCTGTTCCGTCTGGTTCATAATCGGATTGTCGAACGACTGGCTCTCGTACTTGGCAGGAGCAAACATCCACATGCCATAGAGCGAGAAACGCCAGGCTCCCTTCTGATAAAAAGCAGAGAATTCACTCTTAGGCTCATCCGCCTTGCGATAGTCCAAGACAGCCATCTTCGAAGGAATATTTCCCTGGTAAGATGCTCCCCAGTTTCCCTTCCGGAAGTTGATGCCATATTTGAAAGGACTCCACCAGTAGCAATGGCGACCATAGAAATTGCTGATTACCTCCCGTTCAAAACCTCCACCCACCATCAGTTTCAAAACCTCGTTCTTGAACGGCTTGAACTGAAGATAATAGCCTGTGCCATAACGCCAATAGAAACTGCCGTTTTCATAGGTAGAAACTATGCTGCGCTTGTCGTTCACCGTGGTCCAATAATAATAAGGTGTAATTACCTTGTCATTATAGATTCCATAAAGTGCTACTTGCAGGTAGAGCATCGCATCATTATAGGTGTATCTGAATATCGGTCCCCATTCCATCGTAGCCTTTACATTCGGGTTGCCCTGTTTCATCAGTCCGGGGATGACAATCGTCATGTTCTCGCTCAATGTTGAGATGGCGGGATAATTGGTGCCGCTGGACGATAGCAGCTGCAACGAACCGTTCTTCAGCTTATAAGAGAAATACAGCAACGGAAGAATATAGTTGTTGTTATAGGTGAGATCCTGATAGCTCTGGGTTCTCCACGTGCTCTTTACGCCTATACGATAGGTAAACTTGCCGATATGGTTCTGGTATTGGGCATAAACCGTATTGATTTTGATGCATGAAGAATACTTGGATGGCTCATAGCCGGAAAGGATATTGCGCACATTATAGTCGCTCCACTTATTCCAGGTATAAACTCCTGCCGACAGCTCTCCCTGCTCCCATTCTTTGGTATAATCAGCTTCTCCTATCAGGGAATAGATGTGGCTCCTGGAGTGCATGTCGTCATCGGTCAAGATGCTATCCTTGTCGGAAGTCCATTGCCGGTTGAGCATTTGCTGCCTGGTGTTGAAGTAAGAGCCGAGCAAGTCCACATCGAGTGTCTGCTTATGGGAAAACTGCTTGCTGAGATAGAGATCTACTGCTGGCTTCACGTAATCTACAATATCCTTCGTGTTTCCGAATCCATCCTGCCAAGCCTCGTTTCCTTGCGTTGCAACCTCGCTATTTCCCCGGTTGAACTTATGTGACAATTCTGGCGAAAAGGTGACCTGGAAGGTTACGTCATCTGGCTTGCTGTAAGCATACTTCAGGTTGAACTTGTTGTCGGTATAGCCAAAACGCTTGTGCAGATGGTAATCATAGACAGCCTGCTGGTCGTCAAGCGTAAAGGAATACTGGTTGTCTTCTATCCAGTCACGATAGTTTCTCACGTTGATGCTGTAATCGAAGGAAAACTGATGATTGCCCTTGTTGTACTTGAAATACACATTGTCATCGCTAAACCCTGTGGTCAAGGCACTAGACACGTCAAAACCGGTAGTATAACCCGTATCAAGCGGCTTGGTAATGATGTTCATCAAGATGCCCACATCGCCGTATCTGATAGGAGGATCTTCGTAGTATTCCACCTTTTTTATTTTGTTGGCGGCAATAGCCTTCAAGTCGTTCTCGCTCGTCATCGGCACATTGTTGATGAGAATCTTGATGGATTTGCCTGTCATACTGGATGTCTTGCCAGTCATCGGATCGGTATAGATTCCCGGGAGTGTTCCCAGGAGATCCTGTGAATGGCGTGAGTTCCTGATCTGTTCGTCAGAGAATGTATAAGAGGCATGGTCTCCGTGGTCGATACGCAGCTTTCCCTTTACTTCCACTTTGCCCAGTTGATAGGCATTCGCCTGCATCCTCACATTTCCGATGCGGGCAATAGGTACCAGCTTGCAAATGGTCTTATAGCCTACAAAAGAAACCTTCATGAGGACCTGCTTCTGCTGGCAGGGGATGACGAAATCGCCATTGGCGTTGCTCACGCCTCCACAGAGAAAGGAGGAATCCTTCGGGTTGAGCAGCTGGATATTGGCGAATTCTACAGGAAGATTGTGATTGTCTATTAATCTGCCTATCAGCTTGCGCTCGCTCTTGCGTATGCATTCTACCGTGATGAGGCTGTCGCCCACGGTCATCTGCATCGGATAGAAACCGATTACCTTGCGGATAGCATCGGGAATATTGGCTGTCTTCACGTTCTGGGTAACTGTGAAGTCTTCCAGTTCGTTGTAGATGAAACTGATTTTGTAGCGCTTGGAAGCCTTGTCGAGGTCGATGAGGACGTCCGACATGCTGCGGTCGTGATAGTTGCGCTGGATGTGCTGTGCGCTCATCGCCAGGGCGAACGTACACAGCAGGAATATGATGGCTGAAAATCTTCTCATAATGATACTTTTTAACTTTGAACTTTGAGCTTTGAACATTGAACTTTATGATTACTTTGAGAGTCGATAATATTATGCTTACTTTTGATAAGCTTGTTATTTTACAATCAGCTCGTTTTGTTGCAATTCGATGTTTACATTCTCGAATTGGTTCAGTTCTTTTACGATGTTCTCGATGCTCGAATGACTGTTCCATTCGTAATAGAGGCGGAGGGTCTTGTCCTCGTTATTCTCAAACTTTACTTGTAAATCATAATAAGAAGCAATCTCTGAAATCATCTGCTCGAAAGCCACATTCTCGAAAGTCTTGTGAATGACTGGCTTTTCTGGTTTCGGATGAGTCAGGGAATCCTTTGCTGCTACCTGCTTTGCGGAATCTGATTTTATGACTTCCGGATGAGTGTCTGCGGTTACCTGGGTTGTTTCCTGGCTGCGCTTGATGTAAGTATGGATTGCGGCAAAGGCAATACTCGAAATCAAGACAAAGCCGGCGATGGATGCTGCCAGTTTACGCCAGGAAGTTATAGGATGAGTTGCTTTTTCCTGAAGTTGATGCTCCTGGCTGAATTTCTCCCATTCCTCATCTATATTAATAATAGGAGAGGGGTTTTCAAGTGCAGAATCCACTTCCACCATCGTCTGATAGAGTTTTCGGCATTCCTCATCCTGCAATATTTCACGAATCTCCTCATCAGAATACTTCTCCTGATGGTCGATGATATCCAGTATTTTTTCAAACTTGTCCATAATAAATCTGCTAAGGGTTAAACTTTTGTTTTAATTTTCTGATGCCTTGCGCCAGATGCTTATAAACTGCCACCTCGCTGATGCCCAATTCCGTAGCAATCTCCCGATATTTCAGTTTCTGCCGAAAGCGGAGATCGAGTACCTTGCGGGTTTGTGGCGTGAGTTCAGCATCCATATAAGTCTGAATTGCCTCGTACTTTTCTGTCTCCCTGTCTATTTCGGCAATCGTCGCTTCCAGGGGAACTATCGAAGGCGAAGTATCGGCTTTCAGAAGATGATGAACCCGGTCTTTCATCTTCTGTCGGCTCAACAGGTTGAGGCATTTATGGCGCACACACACCAGAAGATAGCTCCCGGCGTTGGCGGAAGGCAGGGGCGAATCGCTGGCTATTGTCTCGTTATCAAGACCCAGTTGAGTCTTTCCGTCGAGCACATCGGCAAAGACTTCGCTCACCACATCCTTGCTGGCTGCATCATCCTTCAGAAGTACCCTGGCCAATTGGTACATCCTCAGATAATGCTGCCGGAAGAGCTGTTCTATCGTTTCTTTGTTTATTTGCATTACTTTATTTCTTTTCTTTTGCCTATATTACAATCGAATTTTCATTTTCCTAACCCTTAGCAGAATATTTTTTAATGCAAATTTTTAAAACGTCAAAAATACCCTATCGGACTTGCTCCTTCTTCAGATGCTTATAAAGCCACAGGAAGGCGGGAATGAGGAAATAGAAAGGCTGTTTGGAGTTGCCTAAGGCACGGATCTGACCAGAGAGCAGATTGTAGCCTATGGTAAAAGGAATTGCCGCAAACTGCAGCATCAGGAAGATGTAGGCATCATCGAACACCTCCTTCGGCGTATTCACCAGATGCAGAATCTTTCCGCAGAAGATGCAGGAAAGAAAGGTGATGACCACGGCAAACACCACGGCGATGCGGATGCTGTTGCTTACGTAAGCCCGCATCTTGGCATAATCCCTGGCGCCGAAAGCCTGGGCGATAGGGATGGCGAAACCGGCACAGGAGCCGTTGCAGAAGCCCATGATGAGAAACATGATGGAGCTGGATGCGCCTACTGCCGCAAGTGCTCCCACGCCAATCCATCTTCCCACGATGGCGGCATCGATAATGAGATACATCTGCTGAAGGATGTAACCCAGGATTAGTGGAATTGCAAATTTGATGATAGCTCGCAAAGGCGAGCCTACAGTCATGTCATTAGTAGAGCGCATCTCCTATCTTCTGTTTGATTTGTGCCATTTTGTTGCGGCGCTCAATGGAGAACGTATCTCCGTGTGCTTCCACGTAATCGAAGAGCATGAAAGCCTTGTTCAGAAGTTCATCTCTTGCGGGCTGCCCCACGGTATCCGCCTCGTGATAGTAGAGTTCGGCAAGCATGTCCATCTTGGAGAGTCGCTTCTCCTCGTCGTCGATTCCTGCCATCGCCTTCATCACATCCTCGATGGTGGCGATGCTGTAGAAGGCATAAGGACCTACGTATTGATTGTAGAGTTCCTTAATCTTCTCACGTCTCACCTCCACCTCTTTCTTTTCGAGCATTCTTTCGAGTGCCGCCATAAACTCGCGAATCAACCGCTGTATATAGTCTCGTTGTAGCATATTTTTTTATTTTGTTGTTATTGTTGCGTTATCTAATAGACTCATTGGTATTGCCATGACTAAGGTAAAGTTCAGGGAGTATTGTGAGAAGAGTTCCTAGAAACACTTCTCTACCCCGTACAATGGAACATTCTTCATCCACTCTTGCTCCTTGTATGGCGACATGGAGAAGCGGATGGCTTGCAAGTCGGGATGGGCGTCAAAGAAGGCGCGAAGTGACTTGGAACGCAGGTTCTCTTCCGCTTTTACCTCTATCGGAGTTATCACCCCTTGGTGCTGGGCAAGGAAGTCTATCTCCAAGCGAGCGTCTTCCCTACTATAATAATAGGTGTAAATGTCCTGTTGACATAATAGCTGGGTAAGGACGTAGTTTTCCGTGAACGCCCCCTTGCTCTCCGTCATGGCTTTGTTGGAGATGAGCATTTGGGCAGGTTCCATCTCGCTCAGCGCACCCAGGAGGCCGACATCCAGGAGAAACAGCTTGAAGGCATTGAGGTCTTCGTAAAACTTCAAAGGCATTCCAACTTCTCTTACTCGGGAAATGCGATAGGTGAGACCTGCATCCACCAGCCATTGTATTGCCATCTCAAAATCCTTGGCTCGTGCTCCGCTTCTCACCGCTCCATAGATGAACTTCTTGTTTTCCTTAGCAAGCTGGGAAGGGATGGATTGCCAAACCATGCTGATGCGAGTGGCTTCATTTGGGCTGACATGCTTCGACATGTCACTACGATAAATGGTGAGAATGTTGTTCTGAACCTGTCTGACGAGATTTGCATCGTTGGTTGCAAGATAAGTTTTCACAGCCTCAGGCATTCCCCCTACAAAATAATATTCTCTTAATATCTTGATGAGTTTATCATGAAGTAATGTGATGGTCTTCCAGTCTTTACTTTTCAATATGTTCAGCAACTGTTCTTCGTCTTTTGCCATAAGAAACTCTTCGAAAGACATAGGGTAGAGTCGAATGATATCAACCTTTCCCACTGGGGCGGATTCTCCTTGGTGCATGGCAACGCCTAAAAGTGAACCTGCTACAGCCACATGGTATTCTGGTGCGTTTTCACAGAAATACTTCAGCGAGGAAAGTCCCTTGTGAAGTTCTTGTATTTCATCCAGAATAATAAGCGTTTTGCCAGGGATTATAGGCTGTTTGCTAATGGCTCCGATAACCATTAGGACTCGCTTCATATCATAATCTTCTGCAAATATGTTGGCAATCTCAGAGTTTCCATCACAGTTGATGTAGGCAACGTGGTCATATTCCTGTTTCCCAAACTCCTGGAGGATATAAGTCTTGCCTACTTGTCTTGCTCCTGATAAGATTAAGGGCTTTCTGTAAAGGCTCTCTTTCCATGCTTTTAATTGTTCTATGATCGTTCTTTTCATCCTTACATACATTTTGAAGTTGTTAATGATGTTAATGATTTGCTGTTATGATGTTTAAACAGCTCTGTCGGTTGCAAAGATACACTTTTTTACACGATCTTCCAAATGTTTACAACACTTTTTTACACGAACTTTCATCGTATGCATACACTTTTTTACACGAACTTTCCTCGTATTACGTTCATGACAACCGCTTTCAGGTCTCAATTGTCCTTAGCCTTTCATTGGTCAATTCAGGTGTTCCAATTTACCTGTTGTTCAGATCTGGTTGTACTCAGTATTCAGTACATCGTCAAAATCGAGAAAAAATATTTTCTTCATACACATTATTTTATTGGATAATGAGAGATGTGCTAATCCTAAGAGAGTGCTTCACGGTATGAACCCGTGAAAGCAACTCCCTTGTAGTGGTCGGTATTGAATATGTATTTCTGCATTTAAAGCATATTTCTATTTTTACTGCAGGAAACATCTGGATAAGATTTTTTCAGTAAGTCATACATCTTATCTTGATGTTTATTTTTTATATCAACTTTCCATCCTAAAGGAGATTTCTCTGCATCTAGATACATCAGGTACATTTTAATACTTTGAAGTGTATGATTATGGGCCTGATCTTTAATTCTTGCAAATTTGACCGTCACAGGGTCATCGCTTTGCTGAGAATTAAAACTCTGTGAGATCATTGCAAGATTTCCAAAAGAATGAATATCATCATCGCCCCAGATATCGTTGTTTTCTTGATGTTGAGGATGGAGATGCTCGATGGATCGGTTTGCTCTGAATACATATTCTTCCACTATTTGTTTCTCTTCCTCTGTTTTGAAGTAATCTTCTTTTCGTTCCCATAAATAGTAGTCCAGCCTCCAGAACCAATATCTGTCAATGCCTTTATCGTAAGTCATTTCATTTACGTCTCTTGGAAGTGGGTGGAGAGAGTTGTCTATCTCTTTAATCCACAATAATAGTTCGTCTGTATCTCGCACCGTCTCATTATGTAGTCTTTCTAAAACAGGCTTCAGCCAATTGTAGAAAGGAGACTGAGATACATAAAGCATTGACTGGTATTGTTTCAACGCCTCTGCTGATGCCCCTTCCTTGAAGACGATATCATACTTATTTGTATTTTCGTCACCTTCTTTATAGACAATGTAATAATCAAGCAGCAATCGGTAGAAAAGAAGCTGGTTATAAAAGTCTTGTTTGTCTGGAATGGGATGTGCCTCATATATTTTCAATAGCTCTTTCCTATAGAACGAATATGAGCCAGACAAGTTCAAGTATATATCAATAACCATCATTAGAAATTCTGGGAAAGTTATAAAACTCCGTTCTCCGGTTTCGATAAATGACTGTCTGAAGTCCTGTTGTTTTGCTTCTATATCGCCTATTTCATTGTTGTCTTCAGTATCGTAAGAGCTTTCACACAGTTCAAATGCTTCATTGAATCTGTGATTTCTGCATAACTCGATGGCTTGCATATACTTGGAACGATAACCTTCTTCCAAATCTTTCTCGTTGCGCTTTATTACAGGGCGATTCAAGTCACACACAGCGTTCCATATCTGAGTAAGATGTACTTTGTTTTCTTCACCCTGCATAAGTTTCACTTTCAATATCTCATGCTGTTCCAAACCTTTACCTCCTGCGTTCATTGCTTCAAAATACTTATTTAATGAAGCAGGGTTACTGGCGTATGATAAAGGTAGCTCAGAAAAGAAGAAAGACATTCTGGTATAAGCACTTTTTGCAAAGGACTCTCGCATATCATCGGAAGAAAATTGAGATACCATGAAGTCAAATATTATTTTTTTACCATCCTCCATTTTTCTGTTTGGGTCCAAAATTTCAACCTGTCTGTTAATTACGGCAGTTAGATATTCGTTATCTTTAGTTCTAGACATAAACCTCAGTCTTTTGCCGCCATCTAGAAAACCGTTCCATTTCTCATAATAGTTTCGTAAGACAATAGCCAAAAGGATCATCACGGTAAATCTTTGTTGTCCGTCTATTAAATCATAGTGATTGCCAGACTTAATACATGACAACATCCCCAGATAATATGGAGTTCCATTGTCAAGGTCTGGATCAAAATGATTTTTTAGATCATAAAGCAGACCTTTGACCTGTTCTTCTCCCCAGGAGAACAAACGCTGATAAAGGGGAATTGAGAAAATCAGTTTTTCCTCTACTATCTTTTCAGGAGTATATCTATAGGTATTCATTGTTGTACTTATCAATAATTGTCAAATCAGTAAAATCATTATACAGTTCAGAGAACAAGTCTTGTAAACGCTGATAGAATCTCATGGCTATACCTTGTTCTTCAATGTCCCTTCCATTATTCTTGATAGAAGAAACGCACTCGGCTAGGAAGAACGTAGGCGAAGAAGCCTGATCAATCATCATTATTATTTCTGAATCTTTAGCATATTCCCTTATCTTATAAGCCAATGCACGAGTTGCTTCATATCTATGTTGGGCAATATATCCAGATATGCAGAACAAGGCCTCCGTCAAATACAGTTCACCAAATTTCAGATAATAACCAAATAGTAGTGTTTCAATAATATCGGCGTATTTCCAATGACTCTCCCATTTAAGATGATTCCGCAAAGCCTGAACTTGGTGCGTTTGGGAGAAATGCTTGAATCTTCTCACGAAATGCTCGGCATATGCAAAAAAGTGAGAGCCTCCTTGAATCTTCTCGTAAAAATCGAATTGTTCTCCAAAAGGAGGTATCTCTGGGAGAATGAGAGCAGAAGAAAATTCTTCCTTAACGCAGAAACGTTCTTCAGGATTAAAGTCGTTTTTCCTCATCCATTTTCTTAGTCGGAACAAATGTGTAGCCAGAGTTTTCTCCAGAGAGAAATATTCATTTTCAATCAGATTATTCCATTTACTCGCAAGATGCTCCGCTTGCTTTTCTATGAAGATATAGCGTAGATGATGAGCTTTTAGCAAATCATAGTCGGATAGAGGTACACCTTTGGAATTTTCATTTGAAAAGAACGTATATGCCAAATCCAAGCGATTTTCTTTCAGAATGAGTACAGTAAAAATTAGTTTGTTAATGATTCTGCTGCATAACTTTTCATCATACGACCTTGATGCCAATTGCTTAATCAACCATCTGCTGTTTGCAACATGTTTCTTGGAGTTTTCTGATAGGAATTTTTGTTTCAACAAAGGCATACAGCCCTGATAATGCAACTCACGAACAATAAGGGTCAGTGTAACCAATCTTTGTTGTCCATCAATTACAGCATAATTGCCATTGTGGTCTTTCTGCAAGATGATAGTCCCTAAGTGATATTCGCTTTCATTGGGTATCTCTTTCAGACTTTTCCAAAGCGCTTTGACCTGTTTGTCCTCCCAGCAATAGTTTCTTTGGTAATCTGGTATGACAAGATTGTTTCCGAATAATTTCCCCAAAGAACACCTGGAAAGACAGACTTCATCATTATTTAGTCCCTCTTCCGAAAAAACGGTTTCACCCATAAATGGTTCAACACTTGAATTGATAGTTGTTCTATTCATTATCTTCTCAATGATTGGGTCGAAAATGCTCATTATTTCTTTGAAAGCAGCCAAAAGCTGTTCCCAGTCATCAGTTGGAGCATCTAGTTTGCATCTACACTGATTTCTCCCTTGCCAACCTAGCCAATGCAATCTTGGATATCGTGAGGATTGAAATCTCAATTCCTTTGCAAAATACTTATAGTCCGCACTTTGATATTTCCCCTCAAGATGTAACTCTACAAAGCCACCTATATATTCATAATGAAGAGCACAATCATCTTTTAATACGGTTGTTACATATATATATCTGCTTGACTGCCATGTACGATATTCATGGTAGGCATATACTTTTCTGTCTGGAAAGTTTTCTATTATAAACTTTTCTAAATGTGAGTCAATCCAAGCCATATTTTACATAATTTAATTAATATAATATCTTGTTGTTTACCATGTATAGATCTCCGTATCTGCTTACGAGGAGTAACTCTAGATAATACAGAACAGTCCTGCGTATTCTCCTTCAGATACTTTGTCTTGGAGGATAAGAGCTCGTGACATCAACCGAACCACATCCTTTAAATCATCATGGTAATGGAGGCGACGCTTGTCTATGGCATAGCCTTTGATGAGGTATTGTTTCAATATGCTGTTAGCCCATTTTTGAAAGCAATATCCTTCCGGCTTTTCTCTATACCCCACAGAAACAATCATATCAAGATTATAGTAATCTATTTTCTGTATCTGGGAATATCCCTATTTTCTACCATATTTCTTGGGTATCGCAATTTTTGCGCATACCGGCTCATCTTCCTATTGATAACGTTTCGACAGCAAAGATATTGCCATGGTGTGCCTTTTTTGTTCATACTACCATAAATTTTATCAGAACTACAGATTTCTGATAGGCTTCCAACAGGAAATGGCATTTGTTTTACTTTTGCCGATGATGTTTCTATACTCCATGCGGCAAGATTCATTTTAGACACAATATAACACTTTTGCTGCAGTAGTTATAGTAGTTCCCTGGCAATCCAAGCACAGGCCTCTGCGTCAGCCAGGGCATTATGGTGTTGGGTTAGGTCGTATCCGCAATAAGCAGCTACGGTTTGTAGTTGGTGGTTGGGTAGGAGAGATCCCAACATTCTTCTGGAGGCTCGGCATGTGCAATGGAACTCATAATCGGGATAGTCCATCTGATACATTTGGAACACAGACTTCAGGCATCCCTCGTCAAAGGGTGAGTTGTGAGCCACCAATGGCAATCCCTCAATCTTTGGCTGAATCTCAGCCCATACCTCTGGAAATACCCCGGCGTTCATGGTATCCTCCATGGTTAGTCCATGTACCCTTGTATTCCAATAGGAATAATACTCAGGCTCTGGCTTGATGAGACTGTAGTAGCTATCCACAATCTCACCATCCCTTACTATCACAATGCCTACGGAGCAAACGCTGGTTCGTTACTGGTTGGCTGTCTCAAAATCTATCGCTGCAAAATTCTTCATGAGTGCAAAGTTACTAATTATAGATGTAGTCACGTCCTCCCGCTACAATCACCTTGTAACTATTGAGATACTTTGTCTTGATGGTATGTTTGATGGTTTCTTTATCCATCTTGCCATTTGATATTTTTTTGCCCATATTCATGTTTGTTCATTAAGCTTATGCAAACGTTATGCAAAAAAGGTATGAAAAAGAAAAAGGCGGTAAATACGTTAAAATTGTATTTACCGTTTTTAACATTCCATGATGGAACTTGCCGTGCGGGCTGGAATTTCGCAGATACTTTATTATACTTCATCAGATTGTGATGAGGTTGCAAAAGTAAACTGTGTCAAATTACTTTGGTTGTAACTTGACACAGTTTTTTTATATCCCCAACTCTTAACGCAAGAACTTTCCGGTAAGGCTTGTCTTGCAGGCAGCTACTTCTTCCGGAGTTCCGGCTACAACGAGATTGCCGCCCTTGTCGCCGCCTTCCGGACCGAGGTCGATGATATAGTCGGCACACTTGATGACATCCAGATTGTGCTCTATCACTACCAGCGAATGGCCCCTTTCTATCAGGGCATTGAAGGCATGGAGCAGGCGCTTGATGTCGTGGAAGTGAAGACCCGTGGTAGGCTCGTCGAAGATGAAGAGCGTAGGCTCCTGTTCCTCCTTACCTATGAAGAAGGCGAGCTTTACACGCTGATTCTCACCACCCGAAAGCGAACTTGAATTCTGACCGAGCTTGATATAACCCAGACCCACATCCTGAAGCGGTTTCAGGCGGTTTACGATGATGCGGCAGTTGTCGAAGTCGCCCTCGTTGCGCTGCAACTTTTCATCGCTGAAGAACTCAATGGCCTCGTTTACAGTCATGTTCAGCACATCATTGACGTCTTTTCCGCCATAGCGAACCTCCAGGATATCGTGCTTGAACCGCTTGCCCTTACAAGCCTCGCAGGTCAGCGTGAGGTCTGCCATAAACTGCATCTCGATGGTAACATATCCCGCACCCTTACATTCCTCACATCTTCCGCCTTCGGTATTGAAAGAAAAGTATTGCGGCGTGAATCCCATCTGCTTAGCCAGTGGCTGGTTGGCAAAGAGGGCACGTATCGCATCGTATGCCTTCAGATAAGTGGCAGGGTTGCTGCGGGTACTCTTTCCGATAGGGTTCTGGTCAACAAACTCTACATGATGGATGCTCTTCCAGTCGCCATCCATCGATGTATATTCGCCTGGGGCATCTGCTACGAGGTCCAGACGGCGACGCATGGCAGGATAGAGGATTCCCTTGATGAGCGAACTCTTGCCTGAGCCTGATACACCGGTTACACAGGTGAATACGTTGAGCGGTATCTTAACATCGATGCCGCGCAGATTGTTCATCCGGGCTCCCTTGATTTCGATATACTGGTTCCAGGCACGGTGGCTCGTTGGTACCTTTATCTCCTCGTTGTGGGTCAGGTACTTGATGGTATAACTCTTCGGATATTCAGCCAGCAGCTTTTCCTGTTCTGCCTTATCGGTGGTTGAATATTCTGATGACGGACCGGCGTAGACTACTCTTCCGCCCAGTCTGCCGGCATCCGGACCGATATCGATGAGATAGTCGGCTGCCCGCATAATCTCTTCGTCGTGTTCTACCACAACCACCGTATTGCCCAGTTGCTGCAGTTCTTTCAGCACCTTAATCAGTCGGGCGGTATCGCGGCTATGGAGTCCGATACTAGGTTCATCGAGGATATATACGCTACCCACGAGCGATGAGCCCAGGTTGGTGGTCAGGTTGATGCGCTGACTCTCACCGCCGGAGAGGGTGTTGGAGAGTCGGTTGAGCGTAAGATAACCCAGACCAACATCCAGGAGGAACTGCAGGCGGTGGGTGATTTCGGTGAGCAGACGCTTGCAGATTTCCTTCTCATGCTCAGAGAGTTCCAGTTTCTTGAACCATTCGCTCAGGTTCACAATCGACATCTCAACCAGTTCGGTGATGCTCTTTCCGCCAATCTTCACATAGTTGGCTTCCTTCTTGAGTCGGGTACCATGGCAGTCAGGACAAATCGTCTTTCCACGGAATCGGCTCAGCATCACGCGGTATTGTATCTTGTACTGGTTCTCCTTTACCATTCTGAAGAACTCGTCGATGCTCACCCTTTCCTGCTGTTTACGTTTCTTCTCGCCAGGCAGACCGTGCCACAGCCAGTCCTTCTGCTGCTGAGTCAGTTCGAAATAAGGCTTGAAGATAGGGAAGTCGTATTCAGCAGCTCTGCGGATGAATTCCTTGAGCCACATACCCATCTTTTCGCCTCGCCAGCAAACCACACATCCGTCATATACGCTCATCGAAGTGTTCGGGATGACGAGTTTCTCATCGATACCTATTATGCTGCCGAAACCTTCACAGGTAGGGCAGGCTCCGAGAGGAGAATTGAAGGCAAACATATTGTCGGTAGGCTCTTCAAACTGCATGTCGTCAGCTTCGAACCGGGTAGAGAAGTCGTAGCAGATGTTGCTTGGCAGGAAGACGAGGCGGCAGGCTCCATCGCCCTCATAGAAGGCAGTTTCGGCAGAATCCATCAGTCGGCTGATGTCATCCTTCTCATCGCTTACCGAAGCACGGTCGATGACCAGGAAGATTTCTTCATCCTTCTGTTGCATTCTCTTTCTCAGTTTATCGCCGCTTACTTCCAGCAGTTCCTTATCAGCCTGCTCCATGAAGTCTTCTATGCGTACGAATTCACCTTTTATATATATACGCGCGTAACCTTCCTGGTTGTACATCTCCAGCTGTTTGCCCAGACTGCGCCCTTCGATGACGTGGATAGGGGCGAGGATGACAAACCTGGTACCCTGGGAATACTGTCGGGTACAGGCGAGTACATCTTCGGTAGTATGGCGTTTCACCTCCTGTCCGCTGATAGGCGAATAGGTTTTTCCGATGCGTGCGTAGAGCAGTCGCAGGTATTCGTAGATTTCGGTGTTGGTGCCCACGGTAGATCGTGGGTTGCGCGAAATCACCTTCTGTTCGATGGCGATGGCAGGTGGCAATCCCTTGATGAAATCACATTCCGGTTTGCTCATACGTCCCAGAAACTGGCGAGCGTACGAAGAGAGCGACTCCACATAGCGGCGTTGGCCCTCTGCATATAAGGTATCAAAAGCCAACGATGATTTTCCCGATCCGGAGACACCCGTAATGGCAACAAACTTGCCCTGAGGTATCTTCACATCGATATTCTTGAGGTTGTTGGCTCTTGCCCCTTTTATTTCTATATATTTATCTTTTGGCATATTCTTTTTGCTTTTTATGATTAAGGGTTGGAGGGGGACCAGCGATGGAATCGCTGGGAACGGGGGCGCAAGGGGGAAAGGCTCTTTTTACCTTTTTACTTTTTTACCCTTTTACCTTTTTACCCTTTTACCTTTATTCATGGTGGTAAGGCTCACCTTTTATAATAGTACATGCGCGATAGAGCGCCTCGGTAAAGATAAGGCGCACCATCTGATGCGAGAAGGTCATCTTGGAGAGGGAAATCTTCTCGTTGGCGCGGTCGTAGACAGACTGTGAGAAACCGTAAGGACCGCCGATGACAAAGACGAGCCTGCGGGCAGTGGCCTGCTTGCGCTCTATCCATTTGGCAAACTCGATGCTTCGGAATTCCTGTCCATGTTCATCCATCAGCACCACGGTATCCGAAGGTTGGAGGAGTTTCAGAATCAGTTCTCCTTCCCGTTCCTTCTGCTGCTGTTCGCTGAGACTCTTGGTGTTCTTGAGCTCAGGAATGGTTGTTATGTTGAAAGGCATATAATGGGTGATGCGCTCGGCATAATCCTTAATGCCCGCAATGAAATGCTTGTTTACGGTCTTTCCGACCAGAATGAGTTCTGTCTTCATTTTCTTCCTATACACTTGAATTCTTCACTGAAGTTTCGCAAGTAAGCCCCACACGCCCTGAAAGGGCAGAAGCTCCTAGCCCGTACTTGAACCACATGCGAAACTTCAGTTCCTCGTTCTTCACTCTTCGTTCTTCACTTCTTCTCGTCCCTGTAATATCCTGTTCCTATTCTTTTCGGATTCTTCGGGAACCAGCCTTTCTCGCAGCGTTGTCTCTGTTCGAAGAGTTCACCGATGCTCCAAAGGCATGAAGCACCTACTACGCCCAATATGGCAGAGAAGAGCACGTTGGCAACCAGGAAGGCAGCTCCGATGCAGATGATGCCTGCAACGAGGAAAACCCACCAATAGCGAGTGCCCGTATAATATTCCGTCTTCATAACGATAGGGTGAAAGATACCTATTATTAAAAAGGTGGATACGGCGATGATGACGCCCGTGTAATATACTTCCATATTCTATTGTTTTTATATTTCGTTCATTCAACTTCTGCTATCTTACCAATACAATATTGCTAAATATTAGCCTTATTCTATTTTCAATTCCATTTCAATGTGCAAAAATACAAAAAAAACTTCATTCTTGCTTGGTTTATCAAAATTTTTATATAACTTTGTACGCAAATAGAGAAATTATGCATTGTTTTCGTGCACATCCTTCTCGATAAGAATTAATTAATAACATAATATAATCAAACTATGGCTAATAACGCAGAATTGATCAAGCAGTGTGAAGAAAGAGCACAGCAGTGGCTCACACCTGCTTTTGACGAAGAAACTCGTAAGGAAGTAAAGGCAATGCTCGACGCAGAGGATAAGTCTGCTCTCGTTGATGCATTCTATCAGAACTTGGAGTTCGGTACTGGTGGTTTGCGCGGTATCATGGGCGCAGGTACCAACCGCATGAACAAGTATATCGTTGGTATGGCTACACAGGGCTTTGCTAACTACATTCTCAAGGCTTTCCCAGGTGAGGAGAACCTTTCTGTAGTGGTAGGTCACGACTGCCGTAACAACTCCCGTCTCTTCGCTGAGACCGTAGCTGCCATCTTCTCTGCCAATGGCATCAAGGCTTATCTCTTCGAGAGCCTCCGTCCTACACCAGAGATTTCTTTCGCTATCCGTGAGCTCGGTGCCAAGGCTGGTGTCAACGTAACTGCTTCTCACAACCCTAAGGAGTACAATGGTTACAAAGCTTACTGGAGCGACGGTGCTCAGGTTCTGGCTCCACACGATACAGGTATCATCGAGGAGGTAAACAAGGTTACTATCGACCAGGTGAAGTTTGAGGCTAACTGGGATAAGATCAAGATTATCGGTGGTGAGATGGATTACGACTACATGACAGCCGTTCATTCTGCTATGATTGATCAGGATGTCATCAACCGTCAGAAAGACCTCAACATCGTTTATTCAGCTATGCACGGTACAGGTCGTGTCATCGTTCCTCTCTGTCTGCGTTCTTGGGGCTTCCAGAACATCAATGTAGTTCCTGAGCAGATGGTTGTAGATGGTAACTTCCCAACAGTAGTTTCTCCAAACCCAGAGAATGCAGAGGCTATGACCCTCGGTATGAAGCTCGGTACTAAGTTGAACGCTGACCTCGTGGTTGCTACTGACCCAGATGCTGACCGTCTGGCTATCGTTTGCCGCGACGACAAGGGCGAGTGGATGATCATCAATGGTAACCAGACAGCCATGATGTTCTGCTACTACATCATCGAGAACAAGAAGAAGTTGGGCAAGTTGCAGCCAACAGACTTCCTCGTAAAGACCATCGTAACAACAGAAGTTATCGCTGAGATTGCCAAGAAGAACGCTGTAGAGTTGCGCGACTGTTACACTGGTTTCAAGTGGATTGCACGCGAGATAGCTATCTCAGAGGGCAAGCAGCAGTACATCGGTGGTGGTGAGGAAAGCTTCGGCTTCTTGCCATACGATAAGGTACGTGATAAGGATGCTCCTGCATCTATCTGCCTCATCTGCGAGATTGCAGCATGGGCTAAGGATCAGGGCAAGACTCTCTACGACCTCCTGATGCAGATTTATGCAGAGTATGGCTTCAGCAAGGAGTTCACTGTAAACGTAGTTCGCCCTGGTAAGACTGGTGCAGACGAGATTAAGCAGATGATGGCAGACTTCCGTGCCAACCCTCCACAGGAGTTGGGTGGCAGCAAGGTGGTAACCTGGAAGGACTACCAGAGTCTGGAGACTAAGCATGCTGACGGCAGTGTAGAGAAGCTCGACATGCCTGCTACAAGCAATGTACTCCAGTGGTTCTGCGATGACAACACCAAGGTAAGTGTCCGTCCATCAGGTACAGAGCCTAAGATTAAGTTCTATATTGAGGTTAAGGATCCTTCATTCAAGTGCGCTGGCTGCTACAACCGCTGCACAGCTGCTGCAATGGATAAGATCGAGGCTATCAAGAAGAGCCTGAAGTTAGATTAATTTCATAGGAAATCATATCATGGCGCTCCGGTAATTATTGCCGGAGCGCTTTTTGTTTCAGTAGCCGTTTATTTTTCTCGAAATAAGGTAGCAAGTTACCCTCATTATCATGTTTTTACAGAAAAAAAGCAAAAAGACTTGCATATTTTCTGATTTTTATTTACCTTTGCACCCATATTACAAAATTATAACATAGAATTATACTCTTATGGGAGGTATTTTCGGAACTATTTCCAAGAAAAGCTGTGTCGCTGATCTCTTTTACGGCACAGATTACAACTCACATCTCGGCACACGCCGGGGCGGTTTGGCAACCTACAGTAGTGAGAAGGGCTTTGTGCGCTCTATCCACAATCTGGAAAGTTCATACTTCAGAACGAAGTTTGAACCTACACTCAACAAGTTTGAAGGAGCTACATCGGGCATCGGCGTGATTAGCGATACAGATGCCCAGCCACTCATCATGAACTCTCATCTTGGCCGCTTTGCCATTTGCACTGTAGCTAAGATAGTAAACAAGGATGAACTTACTCAGCTTCTGCTCGAGAAGAACATGCACTTTGCAGAGATGTCTTCGGGTAGTACCAATCCTACTGAGTTGGTGGCTCTGCTCATTATTCAGGGTAAAACCTTCAGAGAAGGTATCGAAAACGTTTTCCATCACATCAAAGGTTCCTGCACCATGATGATCCTTACCGAGGATGGCATCATCTGTGCGCGTGACAGTTGGGGACGTACTCCAATCATCATCGGCAAGAAGGAAGGTGCTTATGCAGCTTCCAGCGAAACCACCTCGTTCCCTAACCTTGATTATGAAACAGCATATGAGGTAGGACCAGGCGAAATCGTGAAGATTAAAGCTGATGGCATGGAGCAAATCCGTCCTGCCAACAAGAAGATGCAGGTTTGCTCTTTCCTCTGGGTTTACTACGGATTCCCTACATCTACCTACGAGGGCAAGAATGTAGAGGAGGCGCGTTTTACCAACGGCTTTAATCTCGCCAAGACCGATGATGTGGAGGTAGACTGCTGCAGCGGTATTCCTGATTCGGGTACGGGTATGGCGATGGGTTATGCTGCCGGAAAGGGTGTACCTTACCAGCGCTGCATTGCCAAGTATACGCCTACATGGCCTCGCAGTTTTACTCCTAGCAACCAGAGCATGCGTTCACTGGTAGCCAAGATGAAGCTGATTCCTAACAAGGCGATGCTGAAGGGCAAGCGTGTATTGTTCTGCGATGACAGTATCGTGCGCGGTACCCAGCTTCGCGACAATGTGAAGGTGCTTTTCGACCAGGCTGGCTTGAAGGAGTGCCACATGCGTATTGCATGTCCTCCATTGGTATACGGCTGTCCGTTCATCAACTTCACTTCTTCAAAGAGTGATATGGAGCTGATTACCCGTCGTATCATCGAGAAGTTTGAGGGCGATGCCAACAAGAATCTTGAGAAATACGCTACCACTGGTTCTCCTGAGTATCAGAGAATGGTAGATGAGATTGCCAGCCAGTTGGGCTTGACTTCCCTGAAGTTCAACACCATCGAGCAGTTGGTAGAGGCTATCGGTCTTCCAAAGTGCCAGGTATGTACTCATTGCTTTGATGGCAGCAGCGCATATACTCTGAATGAGTTTGCTGATGAGGAGTAGGATAAGAATATAAGTTATTGATAGATTAGAAGATAGGTCTAGCGAACCCGTGAAACGCGGTGTTGCTAGACCTATTTTATTTTCCTTTTATATGATATCGTAATACCCTCTGCGAAATAAAACTGTCACAACTGTCATGTAACGCTTCTGGGTAGGAAGCGTGAGGGCTAAATATATAGCTTTCAATCACTTGTGATATGATACGAATGCAGACAGAATCGGAAAATAATGTGGTTTATATTGTTTTCTTCTCGAAAAATTTGGTAGTTACGAAAAAGCAACGTATCTTTGCAGCACATGTTTAGTAAAAAGAAAAAAGTATGAGTGAAGTAAAGCCATATAAATTACCGGAAGAAAAAACAAGTATAGTTTCTGATTCCATGGCAGTCCGTATTACTCCTGATACGGATATTGTTACCTTGCGCCATAATGTGATGGATGCGGTGTATGCTACAACAGATCAGAATGCTTTGTATAGTTGTTTGGTTTTCTTGTCAAGTCAAAAGCAAACTTTACAATCTTCAGTAAAGAAAGAACTTTTGAATCGTTTAGATGAATTGTTAAAGCTTCCAGATGGTTGGGATGGTGAAGGTAGTCTTGCCCTCTCAAGAAATATCGTGGATTTTGTGAAGCGAATTGTTCTGCTAGCTACTGATACTAGTCTGCAAAATTGGGTAGCTTTTCCTGATGCACGAGGTTGTATATATTTAGATTACACGGAAGACAATAATATAGCAGGTGTTACTATAACCAATCATCAGGTTGTAGCATTTATCAAACGGGATGGTCATTTGTCAAAATTCAGTTTTGATAAGTTGGATGAAAAGGAAGTATTGTCATTATTAGAAAAAGCTCATGGATAAACTGATTTCTGAAATAACAGACGATGAAAAGGTTGCAAGAATCCTGTTCTCGCCTTCTCATATCTATAAAGGGCGTGTTTCGCCGAAGGCTTTTAAACTTGAAAAGTTGAAGAGTGGTGCTGAAGACTATATTTCCGTATTAAGATATAATGCAGATCAATTAGATTCTGTATCAGCTGTTTTTCGTCCTAGAACGAAAGGAGACTCTCGATATGGATTTACATTTTTAAATGTTTTGGATGTTCGAAACCTGGATTATGAATTTAACAACAGAAGAGTTGAGCTATTGCCAAAACCAAGCAAGCGATTACCGTTACATGCTGGAATCTTTTTATCAATTGATGGAAGATTGCAGACTGCCGATGATGTTTCTCCTGATATAGATTTTTTCCAAAAAGAACTTGCCATGCTTTGTGATGGGGTGCATAAATTTTAATCTGCCCCGAACGTTGGAAAAGCAGCCTAGTTTTTCATCCGGGTGAAATCTTTACATCTTCGCCTTTTGAGGCTATCGGTCTTCCAAAGTGCCAGATATGTACCCATTGTTTCGATGGCAGCAGCGCCTACACTCTTGATGAGTTTGCTGATGAAGACTAATTCATCTTTTTGCGAGATAAATAAATATGTAAGTGGCGAAATGAGTAGGCTGACAGTCTGCTGGTTTCGCCATTCTTTGTTTGTCCTCTTCTGTTAAGCAAATACTTTGTGATACATTTTTGTGTTAAAATATCGAATATTCTTTGAATTATCAGATAATTACCGTATTTTTGCAGAAAGGTTTTAAAATAGAGATGATTATGAAACTATCAGATTATAGCAATATAACATCGACTCCTGTTTGGAATGAAGTGAAAAACTGGAGTGACGATGACAAGAATGAGCTTATCACATTGCTTTATACAACAATGGATAAGGTAAATCCTTATGTCGTTCCTGAGTCTGATGAGATAGAAGCTTTTGTGAACGAGATTCCTCGTGAAGCCTTGGCAGCTAGTGTGGAGATGGCATTAAAGGATCATGAAAATGGTAATACCATTTCCCATTCAGAATTAATGAGTCGTATAAAAGCGGAACGAGGATGGAAATAGAATGGTCACTGCTTGCCATTAAATTTGTTGAATCAGAAATCATACAGTTATGAGTGCAAAAATAACACAAGACAATCTTTATATGTTGTTGCCATTGAAGATTGGATGGCTTGCTCCTTGGCTCTCGGAAGACAAGGGTATAAGTCTTACAGATGCCATCAATCGTATATATCATTCACAACTATATAAAAAGCTGTCTACAGAAAGTACCAAATATTGGCACTTAGGTCCTGTGGACTTGTATAATGAACTGAAGAAAGAACTATAAGAAGATAGGTCTAGCGACCCCGCTTAGCGCGGTGTAGCTAGACCTGTTTTTATATTATTTCTCGGCAAAATCTTCTTTTGCATAAATCTTGTTACAATCGTAAGCGGCTCCGCGTTTATACCATTGTAGTCTTCTCATTTATTCGTACCTTTGC
>ERZ1023694.22-NODE-22-length-87613-cov-140.322940_pt1 | contig 87613 bp, 76 predicted proteins | sample MGYA00380348_ERZ1023694 | MGnify/ENA primary metagenome ERZ1023694 (study PRJEB33179, sample SAMN07449026) | human gut metagenome | biome: Human-gut; feature: Human associated habitat; material: Faeces | host: Homo sapiens | place: India:Kasaragod | collected... | reverse complement strand
AATGGCACCCAAAGTAGGAACCGCCGTATGCGGAACCGCACGTACGGTGGTGTGGGAGGTCGGTGAATGCGAAAGTAGGAGGTAAATGCCTCTTATGAGTAACATTTACCTCCTACCCGATTATATATAAAAAATTGAGGTGTTATGCTTCATGCTGTCTTACACCCATGCGGGCCTCTACTACGTTTACTACATAGTCGCCGAGCTTCTCGCATTCCTGGATGATATCCATATACATGGTACCGATGGCGTAGGTATAGAGATGGTTGTTTACATTGTTGATGTTCTGGCTCTTCAACTGATTGCGATAGTTGTTGATTTCGTTCTCGATGTTGAAAGAGAGGTTGGCATCGTTGTCTCCCTTATGACCTACGAGGGTGATGTTCATCTGGGTAAGGGCATTGTCGGTAAGCTCCATCATCTGATGCATGTGCTCATACTGTGAAGTGATGAAGTCTTCCTTGCTCTTGAAACGGCGGTTCAGCGTGCGGGCGATGTTGAAGCAGCTGTCACCGATACTCTCTATCTCAGAAATCTCGCGGAGCATGGCGCGGATTTTTGCCTTGGTCTCGTCAGAAAGATGAGAATCGCTCACCTGGTCGAGATATTTGGCAATCTCTATCTCCATGTTGTCAGAGATACCCTCGTATTTCTCGATGCGGCTATAGAGTTTTACAAACTTTTCTTCATTGGTCTCGCCAAGAAGCGTCTTCACCATACCGAACATGCGCTGGATGCGCTCGGCAAAACAATGGATTTCCTTCTGTGCCTCCAAGACAGAGATTTCCGGTGTCTTCATGATACCGCTCTGGATAAAGCGCAGGCGGAAGTCGTCCTCATCGGTATTCTTCTTAGGACGGATAATCTTGCATACCAGCTTCTCTATCTGTGGAATGAACCATACCAGGATAAAGGTATTGGCGAGGTTGAAGGTGGTATGGAAGGCGGCAAGCACAAAGGATAGCTTGGTTGCATTGGCTACGAAATGAGGATCAGTCTTCTCCATGGCATCGTCGAAACCTACCCAGCCGCAAACCAGATGGATGAACGGGTGGAATATGCAGAGTATCCAAAGCACACCGAAGATGTTGAATACCATGTGCGCCATCGCCGCTCTCCGGGCCTGGGTATTGGCGGTGAGCGCTGCCACATTGGAGGTTACGGTTGTTCCGATATTCTCACCCATCACAAGCGCAATACCCTGATAGATAGGCAATACGCCGGTAGAGCAGAGTATCATCGTAATCGCCATGACGGCTGCCGAACTCTGCACGCACATAGTGAGTATACTACCGATAATCAGAAAGGTGATGGTGGTCTGGAAACTGTGAGGGTCGAAACTTGCAAAGAATTCAAGAACCGGCTGATTATGAGCCAGATCCATGTCGATACCGGTTTGGCGTAAAGTTCCCAAACCGAGAAACATAAAGGATATACCGAAGATGAAGTCGCCGATAATCTTGCGCTTCTTGCTGTAAATCAGGATGATGGCGATGAAGAACGCCGGCCATACAAAATCTGTGATGTTAAACGAGAAACCGGCACTCATGATCCATGCGGTGAGCGTGGTTCCTATGTTGGCGCCCATGATAACGGAGATAGCCTGGGCTAGGGTAAGGAGACCGGCATTAACGAATGATACGGTCATCACTGTTGTGGCTGTAGAAGACTGCACCGCTGCGGTGATGAGCGTACCCGTGAGGATGCCCGTCAAACGGTTGGTGGTCATTGTTCCTAACACATGGCGGAGCTGTGGTCCCGCCATCTTCTGCAAACTGTCGCTCATGGTCTTCATACCGAACATCAGTAGGGCGAGTGCTCCAATAAGCTTAAAAAATATCCAAATCGACATATAATAACTTAATTAATGTTGTCAAATACATCAAGTTTCCGAATTTCTTCGTAACTTTACACTCTGTAGGCGTCTCTCTTCTTAAAAGAGTAAGCCGGTGCTCAAAAAGCACCTTCGGGGGCTTCGAGAGCTGGTAGATTAGTTTAATTTTGTAACATAGTTTTAATACAAATGAAACAAGTAATTCAAATCCGTTGCAAAAATAATAAAAAATCTCAGAAAGTAGAAATCGGAAGCACACTTTTTGATATTTTTTCTGCATTTGACCTCAAAATGACCCACGGACCGGTGTCTGCAAGGGTAAATAACAAGGTTGAAGGCATGCATTATCGTGTTTATAATTCTAAAGATGTAGAATTTCTTGATATGACTTCTTCATCCGGTTCGCGTGCATATACCCGTACCCTCTTCTTTGTTCTCTGCAAGGCGGTACAGGACATTTATCCTGCTACAGATGTGGTGATTGACATTCCCGTATCGAATGGTTTTTACGTAGATATCCGCCTGGGCAGACCTGTTGTAGATGAAGATGTGAACATTATCCGCCGTCGCATGCAGGAGATTATCGATGCCAGGATGCCGATACGCCGCTTCACCGTGCCTACCGAAGAGGCAGTTGCGCTGTTCCAGGAGAAAGGGGATGTTGAGAAGGTGAAACTGCTCAAGACGTCGGGCTCTATCTATACTACCTATTATAAAATAGGTGATTATGTGGATTATTACTACGGCACGCTTCTCACCAATACCTCGCAGCTCTATCTCTTCGGGCTGGAAAAATATTATGATGGCATGCTCCTGCGCATTCCTTCGCTCAAGAACCCGGATGTGCTGGGCGAAATGACCCGACAGGACAAGATGTTTGAGATATTCAAGGAGCATCATCGCTGGCAGAGTATCCTGGGCATCAGGACTGTAGGCGATTTTAACCAGGCGATAGATGCCAATCATTCTACCGACATCATCAATATCAGCGAGGCGCTGCAGGAGAAGAAGATTGCCAAGATTGCTGAGGAGATAGCCAGCCGCAAGGGCGTGAAACTGGTGCTGCTGGCAGGTCCTTCTTCTTCGGGCAAGACCACTTCGTGCAAGCGCCTGAGCATACAGCTTGCCGTAAACGGATTGAAACCGCTCCAGATTTCGCTCGATGATTATTTCGTAGATAGGGAGAAAACGCCGAAGGATGCTTCGGGCGAATATGATTATGAGAGCATCTATGCCCTGGATCTCGACCTGATCAACGAGCAGTTCAACGCCCTCTTCCGTGGTGAGGAGGTGGAATTGCCGAAGTATGATTTCCAGAGCGGAAAGAGTAAAAAGAGCGGCAACAAGCTGAAGATGAACGATAACAATGTGCTGGTGGTAGAGGGCATTCATGCATTGAACCCTGAACTGACAGCCCATATTCCGCAGGAGCAGATATTCAGAGTATATGCTTCGGCGCTGACCACGATTCTTCTGGATAATCACAATTATATCCCGACAACAGACAACCGTTTGCTTCGCCGCATCATCCGCGATTACAAGTATCGAGGTGTCTCTGCCCAGGAAACCATTCATCGCTGGCCTTCGGTAAGGGCGGGTGAGAACAAGTGGATATTCCCGTTCCAGGAGAATGCCGATGCGATGCTCAATACAGCGATGCTTTATGAGCTGGCTGTGATTAAGACGCAGGCAGAGCCGCTGCTACAGCAGGTTCCGGAGAATTGTGAGGAATATGCTGAGGCTTACCGGTTGCTTAAGTTCCTGAAATATTTCAAGGGTATACCTTATAACAATCTGCCGCCTACTTCGCTTCTGCGAGAGTTCCTGGGGGGCAGCTCGTTTCATTATTAAAGGTTTCTGGCATGTGATGCAGGCAAGGCTTGTTTAGAGCTATTACAGAGCTATTACGTCAAAAAGTGGCGATAGGTGCGCTAAATCTATGTTTTTTTATGAGATTTAGCACACCTATCGCCACTTTTTGGGATAAATACCACTCTTTCCCTTTAGACTATGGGGCTATTATGTGGTATTGTAATTTGATGTTTGGCTTATCTTCTTTATCGATAAGATATGCCACATTCCATCTTTGCATCACATTTGTATAATTCTGTTCTATATGGATAGATAGAATTTTGCAGTTTTCTATAGGCTCCAAGGAACTCTCTAGTTTGGCAATCCCATGTGGTGATTCTCCTTGTATGTAGATTAGCGTATATTTTTGGAAGTTCACTACAGGTAGCTCTAATTTTGTATTAGGTCTTGCGCTACTTGCACAATTCTTGAAATACTTTTCAAAGTCATCTTTTGAGTTTATGACAAGAATCTGATTGTCTGGAGTCTCTATCATTATATCGGTAGGAACCTCATACTTACTATATGACGTGATATTTTCGTCGCTATTAGAGCAACTGACCACTAAGGTAAAAATGCAGATTAACACTGCTGTTATTATAGTACGTCTCATATTCTTTTTATTTTAATTATTTTAATGTAGATTTTGCGGCTTTTACTGCAGCAGCTGCATCAACAAGCCCATAACCCATATATTCATTCCATGTGCCATTAGGTCTGTTGCTGTATGTAGAGTAAGGCTTGCTTCCTACTTTCTGTGCCGTCTTTTCAATGATGTCGCATACTTCTTTGCTTGTTAAGTTTGGATTGATGGACAAAACTAATGCTGCTACGGCAGCAACTTGTGGGCAAGCTGCAGAAGTGCCTGAAAATTTTATATAATTATAGGTGCTAGTATCTGATTCTGTCCATCCTGTTGTTGGAATATCTACGCCAGGAGCTACAACATCAATCTCTTTTCCATAGTTGCTGAAATTTGCTTTATTTCCAAATTTGTTAGAGGCACCTACAACTAGAATCTTTTCATCATAGTTTGCTGGGAAGGTTACGGGACCAGAGTCGTTTCCAGAAGCAAATACGATAATAACCCCTTTGTTGTTTCTTCCCCATGATGCATAATAGGTTATGGCTTCCTTGATTTCAGAACTATTTAAATCATTACCTCCCCAAGAACAACTTACAACATCGGTGCTGTTGAAAGCAATACATAAATCAGAAGCTAGATTTTGAGAAATGTTTGGTCTAGCAGTAAGAGGGTCGCTATAGCTTTGAAGTTCAGAATTTGAAGCTATTCCGACTAATCCTTTTTTGTTGTTTGGAATCGTGACAATGGTTCCAGCGCATGCCATACCGTGAGAGCTGTAAAGTCCATTTGCGAACCAATCCCCTATATATGCATCGTATGCATGATATACTTTTTGTGAGTCGTAGTCAGGGTGAGTTGCATCTACTCCAGTGTCGATTAAACCAATCTTGACACCTTTACCATTGGCTAATAGACTCGCTTCTTCCCAATTGATAGAATATTTTCCGTGAAGATTCCATTGGTCGGAATATAATGGGTCGTTTGGAGCAACAAAAGATGTTACTCCTTGTGCTAAATCTATCATAATGTCTGGCTCGACATATGCAAATTTATTGCTTTCTTGCAACTTGTTGCATAATTCCAAGCTATTGCCATGTGAATTGTCTTGACAGAAAACCGTATACCATAGAGGTAGGTATTCATTTTGGGAATAAATTGAAATATGTAAACTGCTCTCTAGTTCCTCCAGTATTTTCTTATCTTTACTATCTTTCAGTTTTATATGAATTAGGTTGCTAATACCGATGCTTTTGCCTGTCTCTTTAGAAATGTACATAGGTGATTTGTAGGAAGTATCAATATTGTTGAGGGTACTTCTTGTGCAATTCTCTTTTTCTACAATAGCCCATGATGCTTTTGATTGTCCACCGCTTCTCGTTGTAGAAATGCCTTTTTGAAATTCACCTCCTTTAATCTTTTTAAGTATAGGCTTTTCCGAGTTGTAAACAATGAAATTTTTTGTCGAGTCAACAATGAGCTCTATCTTCTTGCCATTGTACCAATAATAATTGCATTCATTGGTCGCTTCATGGGTTGTTTGAAATTGGGTAGAGTTTTGGACATCTTCAATATTGCCTTGACAGCTACAAAATATTGAAAGAATTGCAAAGCATAAATTCGTAAACTTTTTCATACGCTTGATCTTTTTGTTAATAATTAAATTGTGGCTGCAAAGTTACAAGTTAATTTTGGAATAGACTTTGTCTTATGTTACAAAAACTTTTTCAATTTTATAGTAGGTGTGTTTTTCTAGAATGTTACGTAGTATGGACGGAGGTAGCAGAGGTTTTTAGGGTGGAAAAGCAGCCATCAAAGGCATGGCTGTTTGCGAAGAACAGCTGATTGGCGAAAGTCAAACAGTTGACTGGCGAGAGTCTTGCAGTCGATTGTCAAGGCTGTGGACAGTAGGGAAATAAACATCGCTACTCGTCGGAAAAGGTATCATTACCTATCGTAAGGGGGCGATGGGGCAGAAAATGCGTCCCGACGTAGTAAAGATTACATCGAGACGTAGGCAGAACCATTGCTGCAGCAGGTTCCGGAAAACTGCGAGGAATATGCTGAAGCTTACCGGTTGCTTAAGTTCCTGAAATATTTCAAGGGTATACCTTATAATAATCTGCCGCCTACTTCGCTTCTGCGAGAGTTCCTGGGGGGCAGCTCGTTCCATTATTAAAGGTTTTATCTTTCGGAGATAAGTTGGCTGTTTGCGTAGGACAGCCAACTGGCAGAAGCCGGACAGCCGACTAGCACCTTATCCGCTAGTCGGCTGTCTGTCTTTAACAGTCCTCGGAACTGGGTTTATCTGATATCCTTTTAGACGTCTGATTTTCTTTTTTATGCGATAGACGAAAAACTCTTCACTCTTCACCAAATGCTCCGAATCCCCTGTGTTTATCGGCATTCCGAGGGGTGAAGAGTATTCGGGCACTCTTCACCTACTCTTCACCACTCTTCACCCTTCAGTTCTGGCAGATTTGCAATCCACCTATCAGTCTTTCGCCTCTGTTTCCGTTTCTGAAGGTGAAGAGTGGTGAAGAGTGGGTGAAGAGATAAAAACAACTCTTCACCCCTCGGAATGCCGATAAACACAGGGGTTTCGGGCCGAAAGGTGAAGAGTGAAGAGTATTTCAGAGTAGAGTTGCTATACTTTATTATAAAGCGTACGAATTTATAAAGCCTGCGGCTTAGAGCTTGCTGCCATAGCACAAGTCGCCTGCATCGCCGAAGCCTGGCACGATATACTTATGCTCGTTCAAGCCCTCATCAATAGAGGCACACCAGATGGTAGTCTTGTCCTCAGGGAAGGTCTTCTTGATGTGCTCAATGCCCTCAGGTGCAGCGAGAACACAGGCAATGTGGATATGTTTAGGATTGCCCTTGGTGAGGAAAGCCTTCATACCCATCTCCATGCTGATACCTGTGGCAAGCATAGGGTCGGCAATGATGAGCACCTTATCGGTAAGATCAGGTGTGGCGAGGTATTCGATATGTACGCCCACCTCAGTATGCTCCTTGTTGGTATACTCGCGATAAGCACTCACAAAGGCATTGCCAGAGTGGTCGAAAATATTGAGGAAACCTTCGTGGAAAGGAAGTCCGGCACGGAAGATCGTACCGATGACAATCTTTTCGGTAGGAAGATTGACCTGGGCTACACCGAGCGGTGTTGTCACCTCAGTCTTTTCGTAATTAAGAGTCTTTGATATTTCAAAGGCTTCATACTCACCGATTCTCATAATGTTGTTGCGGAAGAGCAGTCGGTTCTTTTGATAATCGCAGTCACGCATCTCAGCCAGATAGCGGTTGATGATGCAATTGTGCTCGCTCAGATTATTTATCTTCATATAGTTGTAGTTTTTCTGCAAAGATATAATAAATCTCGGAAACGGCAAAATGTTTGGGCAATTATTTTCTCTCTGGAGGAATGAAAGAACATGTTACTATCTTATTTTTCTTCAAATATCCTCTTATATATAAAATAGGTGTAAATCTCTGCTTGTTTTTCTCTAAGCAGAGATTTTTTGCAAAGTCAACGTGGCAAATTTCAGATGAAATCTTTCGTTTTTAATTTCTTTAACCTAAAAAGATTTTAAAATACATTTTTTATGCATGAGAATCTTTGCTATAAAACATATTTTTCGTAACTTTGCGGCGATTTAGGAAACGAACAAATATTTCACAACTTAAATACATTTAAAGTAAAATGGCAAAGTTAGATTTGACAAAGTATGGCATTACTGGTGCTACAGTAATCGCTCACAATCCTTCTTACGAGAAGTTGTTCGAGGAGGAGACAAAGGCTGGCCTCGAAGGTTATGAGAAGGGTCAGCAGACAGAATTAGGTGCAGTTAACGTTATGACTGGTATCTACACAGGTCGTTCACCTAAGGATAAGTACATCGTGATGGATGAGAACTCTAAGGACACTGTATGGTGGACTACTGATGAATATAAGAATGATAACCACCCAATGTCTGAGGAGGTTTGGGGTACAGTTAAGGATCTCGCTGTTAAGGAGCTCTGCAACAAGAACCTCTATGTTGTAGATGGTTTCTGCGGTGCTAACAAGGATACTCGTATGGCTGTTCGTTTCATCGTTGAGGTTGCTTGGCAGGCTCACTTCGTAACAAACATGTTCATCCGTCCTACAGCTGAGGAGCTCGAGGCATTCGAGCCAGACTTCGTTGTTTACAACGCTTCTAAGGCTAAGGTTGAGAACTACAAGGAGCTCGGCTTGAACTCTGAGACTTGCGTTGCTTTCAACGTAACATCTAAGGAGCAGGTTATCATCAATACATGGTATGGTGGTGAGATGAAGAAGGGTATGTTCTCTATGATGAACTACTTCTTGCCATTGAAGGGTATGGCTTCTATGCACTGCTCTGCTAACTGCGATATGAACGGTGAGAATACAGCTATCTTCTTCGGTCTTTCTGGTACAGGTAAGACTACATTGTCTACAGACCCTAAGCGTAAGTTGATCGGTGACGATGAGCACGGCTGGGATGACAATGGTGTATTCAACTTCGAAGGTGGTTGCTACGCTAAGGTTATCAACCTTGACAAGGAGTCTGAGCCAGATATCTACAACGCTATCAAGCGCAACGCTCTCTTGGAGAACGTAACTGTAGCTGCTGATGGTAAGATTGACTTCGCTGATAAGAGCGTAACAGAGAATACTCGTGTTTCTTACCCAATCTTCCACATCAACAACATCCAGCCAGGTTCTTCTGCTCCAGCTGCTAAGCAGGTTATCTTCCTCTCAGCTGATGCATTCGGTGTATTGCCTCCAGTATCTATCCTGACTCCAGAGCAGACTCAGTACTACTTCCTCTCTGGCTTCACAGCTAAGTTGGCAGGTACAGAGCGCGGTATCACAGAGCCTACTCCAACATTCTCTGCTTGCTTCGGCCAGGCATTCTTGGAGTTGCACCCAACAAAGTACGCTCAGGAGTTGGTTAAGAAGATGAACAAGAACAACGCTAAGGCTTACCTCGTTAACACAGGTTGGAACGGTACAGGCAAGCGTATCTCTATCCGCGATACACGTGGTATCATCGACGCTATCTTGAGCGGTGACATCGACAAGGCTCCTACAAAGCAGATTCCTATGTTCGATTTCAAGGTTCCAACAGAGTTGCCAGGTGTAGCTACTGAGATCTTGGATCCACGCGATACATACGCTGAGGCTTCTCAGTGGGAGGAGAAGGCTAAGGATTTGGCTGCTCGTTTCATCAAGAACTTCGCTAAGTATACAAACAACGAGGCTGGTAAGGCTCTCGTTGCTGCTGGTCCACAGCTCTAATTCGACATTTCGAATTTATACTAAATATGGAATCCCGTTTCTTGCAAAAGAAGCGGGATTTCTTCGTTTTTACGCCTCGAAATCACTAAAAAACTTAAAAAATGCGCCTAAAATGAATAATTTGCATAATAATAAGGAGAAAAGGTCGAGTTTTTAAAGAATTCTCAGTAAATTTGCAGCTAAAAATAAAATAGGATAGAATGAAAAGGAAGTTTTTTGCTTTCATAGCGCTGATTACAGCTACGCTCTCGCTCTCTTCTTGCTTGAGCAGCGATGAAACAACAGTAGAATATACACATGATACAGCCATCACGGCTTTCTCGTTGGGTAGTCTTGACAGATATACCAAAACGAAGGCAGGTAAAGATACCTTGCTCAAGGCTAATGTGACGGGCTCTGACTATAAATTTTACATAGATCAAGCACAACGCTTGATTTATAATGTAGATTCCTTGCCTTGTGGGGTGAGGGATACTGCCATATTGGCTACTATCAGCAGCAAGAATAGCAGCCCTATTCTCCTGATGGATATCAACAAGACTGATTCTGTCGCAGCATACTATTCAAGCTCTGATTCCATCAACTTCTCAAAGCCTCGCTTTATTAGAGTTTACAGCAGCGACTACTCTGCCTATGCCCAGTATAAGGTTACCGTAAACGTACATAAGGAGTTGCCTTATGAGTTTAAGTGGCATGAGCTGGCTCAGAACAACAGTCAGTTGGCAGCATTCTCTGATTTGAAGGCTGTAGCTTGTGGTGATGATATCTATGTATTCGGCAAGACTGCCGATGGTACTAAGGTGCTGAAGTCAGCCATCAATGATGGCAACGCCTGGTCATCTATTGTGATGAACGTAAGCTTAAGTAGTGACGCTTACCAAAGTGCAGTAGCGCTGGATGGCAAACTCTATATCTCAGATGCCGGCAAGGTTTATGCTTCTGCCGATGCTGAAACATGGACAGAGGTTTCTGAAAACGCAGATATCAAGCAGCTCATTGGTGCAAGTAGCAAGTATCTCTATGCTTATACTGCTGCAGGTATCTCTGTTTCAAAAGATAAGGGTGCCAGCTGGGAGCAGGAGAAACTTGATACAGATGCAGACTATTTGCCAACACAGAATATCTCAATGAATGTGGCTGGCGTACTCTCTGCTAAGGATGTAGAGAACGTAATGCTGCTGGGTACTCGCGACAAGGCTTTGAAAGATACGGTTGCTACCACATGGTTGCGCACGGTTGACTATGCAAATGAAGACGGACAGTGGAACTATCTGGAAATCGAAAACAATAAAAGTGGAAAGATGCCTTGGCTGGATCAGGTAATTACCTGTGCTGCCGATACAGGCTTCGTTGCTTTAGGCAGTAACGGCAAATGGTATAAGAGCCAGAATGCCGGATTGACTTGGAAGCAGGATAAGATGGTTGTTCTGCCTGCTAAGTTTGCTACTGAAGGTCGTTTCGCTTTCTGCCGTGACAAGCAACATTATTATTGGATTATCAGAAACGGATACGTATGGAGAGGACGTTTCAATATAGATGGCTGGAGCAAGGAAGACAAGGAAGATTAATCATCCTGCTTGCCTTCTTAACTCTGGGCTGTATGGCGGTTCGTGCACAGGACGATCCGCAATATCGCATGGAGATAGGCGCCGGTGTGGGAGTAATGACCTATGAAGGCGACTTTAACGGAAATGTGCTTGGCGACATGCAACCTGCCGGTTTCCTGGTGGGAAGATACAATTTCGACCCTTACAAGGACTTGAAACTGAGCGTGGGCTTTGGAAAAATAAAAGGTTCTTCGGCAAATGTGGATACTTTCTATCCTGATTATGCGGAGAATCCCTATTCCTTCAATCATACGCTGGTGGATATGAATCTGGTGTTTGAGTACAACTTCTGGCCCTACGGAACAGGCAGAGACTATCGTGGAGCCCAGCGCCTGGTTCCTTATATACTGGGTGGCCTGGGAGCAACCTATGTAAAAGGTAACGAAAAAAATGTATTTACAGCCAACGTGCCTTTAGGCATCGGCGCAAAATATAAAGTGAACGAAAGGTTGAACTTGGGACTGGCCTGGACTTTCCATTTCTCGCTCAGCGATGAACTGGATGGTGTGAAAGACCCTTACTGGGTAAAGAGCAGTGGCATTTTCAAGAATACCGATTGCTATTCTACCATAGCCGTTTCGGTGACCTATAGTTTCAGTGCAAAATGTAAAACTTGTAATAAAGAAGAATGATGGACAACTTAGATATGAACAGGATTCCTGAGCACATCGCTATCATTATGGATGGCAATGGTCGCTGGGCAACAGAACGGGGCAAGGAGCGTAGCTACGGCCATCAGGCTGGAGTAGATACCGTGCGCCGAATTACATCGGAGTGTACCAGGTTGGGGGTAAAATATCTCACCCTCTATACTTTCTCTACAGAGAATTGGAACCGTCCGGCCGATGAGGTTGCTGCCTTGATGGGACTGGTACTGACTTCGCTCGAAGATGAAATCTTCATGAAGAATAATGTCCGCTTCCGTGTGATAGGCGATTTGAAACGCCTGCCACAACAGGTGCAGGACAAGCTTCAGGAGACCATGGACCATACTGCGAAGAACGATTCGATGACTATGGTAGTGGCATTGAGCTATTCTTCACGTTGGGAAATCCTGAATGCTACAAAGAAAATGGTAAAAGAAGCACTCGAGTCTGGTTCAACCTATGAGCAGATAGAGGATAAACTGACAGAGGAGAACTTCGAGAAGCATCTTGAGACCAGTTTCATGCCGGATCCTGAACTTCTGATACGTACAGGAGGTGAACTCCGTATCAGCAACTATCTTCTTTGGCAGATAGCTTATTCAGAGTTGTATTTCTGTGATACCTTCTGGCCAGACTTCAATGAAGAAGATCTGCACAAGGCAATAGCAAGTTATCAGAACCGCCAACGTCGATTTGGAAAAACCGAGGCACAGGTGGAAGAGGAGGAGAAATAGGCAAACCTCATACAAGCATAGAAAAATCATATTATATATAATAAGGTATAAATGAATAGATTTAAAAAGATTTTCATCCTGCTGTTCGGCGTAATGGCATGCATGCAGATTCAGGCACAAGATAAAATCGTAAACCCTGACATCTCGTATGCTGGTACACCTCGTACCCTTAAGATTGGTGGTATCAATGTTTCGGGTGTTGAGGGCTATGAAGACTATGTACTCACAGGTATCTCAGGCCTCAGTGTGGGCGATGAGATTACTGTGCCTGGCGACGAGATTACCAATGCCGTAAAGCGCTACTGGAAACATGGACTCTTCTCGAAGGTGGCTATCGCTGCCGACTCTATCGTAGGTGAGAAGCTTTATCTCCATATCTATCTTGCGGTTCGTCCACGTATCTCTAATATCAACTATGTTGGTTTGAAGAAGAGCGAGCGTGAAGATATGGAGCAGAAGTTGGGTATGGTAAAGGGCACTCAGGTAACTCCGAATATGCTCGACCGTGCCAAGATTCTTGCCAAGAAGTATTTCGATGATAAGGGCTTCAAGAACGCTGATATCCAGATAAACCAGCGCGATGATATTGCCAACAAGGGACAGGTAATTCTGGATGTTGTTGTTGACAAGAAAGAAAAAATCAAGGTACATCAGATAACAATCGATGGAAACGAACAGCTTTCTGACCGCAAGATTAAGGGTGGACTCTTCTCGAAGGGTGCTTTTGCCAAGACGCATGAGGCTGGTAAGTTCGCCTCTTTCTTCAAGTCGAAGAAGTTTACCCCTGAGAGATGGAAGGAAGATAAGCAGAAACTCATCGACAAATATAATGAGTATGGTTTCCGTGATGCTCAGATTCTGGAAGATAGCGTGAGCAACTTCGATGAGAAGCACGTTAATATCTACATCAAGGTAGATGAAGGTAAGAAATACTATATCCGCAACATCTCTTGGGCAGGTAATACCGTTTACTCTTCAGCTTATCTCGAAGCATTGCTCGGCATGAAGAAGGGCGATGTATATAACCAGAAGATATTGGGTAAGCGCCTGAATGAAGATGATGACGCAGTTTCTAACCTCTACTATAATAATGGTTATGTGTTCTCTCGTATCGAACCGACTGAAATCAATATTGATGGCGACTCTATCGATTTGGAGATGCGCGTAACAGAGGGACCTCAGGCTTATCTGAGCCATGTACGTATCAATGGTAATACCCGTCTTTACGAAAACGTAGTGCGTCGTGAACTTCGTACCAAGCCAGGCGACCTTTTCTCTAAGGATGCTCTGATGCGTTCGGCTCGTGAACTTGCTTCTATGGGACACTTTGATCCTGAGAAGGTTAGCCCGGATGTAAAGCCTAATCCTGAAGATGGTACGGTGGATGTAAACTGGAACCTGGAGCAGAAGAGTAACGACCAGATTGAGTTCTCGCTCGGTTGGGGTCAGACGGGTGTCATCGGACGTGTGGGCTTGAAGCTCAACAACTTCTCTATGGCAAACCTCTTCAACAAGAACAAGGAGCATCGTGGTATCATGCCTATCGGTGATGGTGAGGTGCTGAGTATCGGTGCACAGACCAATGGTACCTACTACCAGAGCTATAACGTAAGCTACTCTACCAACTGGTTTGGCGGCAAGCGCCCTATCCAGTTCAGCGTAGGTGCATACTACAGTAAGAGTACCGACGTGTCAAGCAACTATTACAATAGTGCTTACATGAACAACTATTACAGTTATATGTATGGTTATGGTTCTAGTTACTATAACAACTACGAGAATTATTACGATCCAGACAAGTATATCCAGATGGTGGGTGTAAGCCTCGGTTGGGGTAAGCGCCTCCGTTGGCCGGATGATTACTTCACCTTGTCTGTACAGTTGGCTTACCAGCGCTACATGATGAAGAACTGGAGCTATATGTTGATGACCAACGGTAATGCGAACAACTTGAACTTGACCATCGCATTGAACCGAACATCAACCGATAACCAACTCTTCCCACGTCGTGGTTCTGAGGTTGAGGCAAGTGTCAACCTTACTCCACCATGGAGTGCGTTCGACAACAAGGACTACAAGAATCTTGCCAACGATTCTAAGTCGCCAACCTATTCTGCTGAGCAGCAGGAGAAGTACAGATGGATTGAATACCATAAGTGGAAGTTCAAGGCAAAGACTTATACTGCACTCACAGAGGGTCAGAAGTGCTTCGTATTGATGACCCGTGTAGAACTCGGTTTGCTCGGTTCTTATAGCAAGTATAAGAAGAGTCCGTTCGAGACCTACTATGTGGGTGGTGACGGTATGAGTGGATACTCATCATATTATGGTGAGGAAACAATCGGACTCCGCGGTTATGAGAATGGTTCTGTATCTTACAGTCCTACAACCGGTTACTATGCTTATGCATACGACCGATTCTCATTGGAGCTTCGCTATCCATTCCTCTTAGGTAACACAACCATTTACGGTTTGACCTTCGTAGAGGCTGGTAACGCCTGGTATGAAACCAAGAAGTTCAACCCATTCAGCATGAAACGTAGTGCCGGTGTCGGTGTACGTATCTTCTTGCCTATGGTTGGTCTGATGGGTATTGACTGGGCCTACGGTTTCGATACAGTATGGAATGGTAGCTCATATAAGAAGGGTGGAAGCCAGTTCCACTTCATCTTAGGTCAGGAATTCTAAAAATGGGTTTTATGAAGAAAATAGTATTGATGCTGATGATGGCTGTAGCAGCCATCTCAGCACATGCACAGAAATATGCATTGATAGATATGGAGTACATCTTGAAGAATGTACCCGCTTATGAGCGTGCCAACGAGCAGCTGAATCAGGTAAGCCGCAAATGGCAGGCTGAGGTAGAAGCTCTTAACACAGAGGCAAGCACCATGTATAAGAACTATCAGAACGAGGTAGTGTTCCTTTCCCAGGAGCAGAAGAAGGCTAAGCAGGATGCCATCATGCAGAAAGAGAAGGAGGCTAGCGATTTGAAGAAAAAATATTTTGGTGCAGAAGGCGACCTCTATAAGATGCGTGAGGCGTTGATGGGACCTATTCAGGAAGAGATTTATACAGCCGTAAAAGAGATTTCAGACCTGCGCGGATATTCGCTTGTTCTCGATAGAGCTAGCAACAGCGGCATCATCTTTGGCTCTCCTAAGATAGATATTAGCAACGAAGTGCTCCAAAAATTAGGTTATTCCAAATAATAATTGTATATTTGCAGCCGGTAAGTACATGTGCCAATGGTTGGCGGCATGAAAACTTCATTTAGAAATTAATAATTAAAAAGAATAGAACAATGAAAAAGCTTATTTTAATGTTGATGCTCTGTGCACCAATGACTATGATGGCTCAGAAGTTTGGTAAAGTAAATACTCAGCAGATTATGCAGTCTTTGCCAGATGTAGCTAAGGCTAATGGCGAGATGGAAGCTCTCCAGAAGCAGAAGGAGAATGACTTGAAGTCTATGCAGGATGAGTTCCAGCGTAAGGCTGACGAGTATCAGAAGGGGTCCAGCACAATGAACGCTACAGCAAAGCAGCAGAAGGAAACTGAGTTGCAGACTCTCCAGCAGAAAATTCAGCAGGCTTACCAGGATGGTCAGCAGGAGTTGCAGAAGAAGAGCAGCGAACTCATGCAGCCTATCGTAGCAAAGGTACGTACAGCTATCGAGGCTGTAGGCAAGGCTGGCAACTACACCTTCATCTTCGAGGATGGTGCAGCTGTATATACAGGTACTAACGTAGTAGACGTTACTAAGGAAGTACAGGCTAAGATTAAGTAATCAAGGCAAATAAAAAGAATATAGATTGAGGGCAGGCAGAAGTGCTTGCCCTTATTTCTCATTTTCAATAACGAGGTATTTATAAGGTATTCATCATAAACGGTATCACTCATCATGAAAAAGAATCTCTTATTTCTGGCTTTTGCTCTCATCTCTTTGACTGTTTCAGCCCAGCATACAACGCCTGCAGCAAAGGTTCAGCAACAACAGATTGCTGTATCTGCTCCTTTGCATTTTGGCTACTTTAGTTTTGATAAGGTTTTTCATACTATGCCTGGTTACGCTATAGCCAAGCATAATATGGATGAACTCCGTGAGAAATACGATGCAGAAACGAAACGTGTAGAAACTGAGTTTAATGCTAAGTATGAGGAATTTCTTGATGGACAGCGCACTTATGCCAAGACAATTCTGGAGAAACGTCAGGCTGAATTGCGTGAATTGATGGAGAAAAATATTGCCTTCAAGGCTGAGGCTACCCGCCTGTTGCAGCAAGCAGAGAATGATGCTTATGCTCCGCTCAAAGCAAAAATAAACGAGGAAGCTAAAAAGATTGGCAAGCAGAAGGGGTTTGCCTTTATCATCAATACAGACAATAATGCAGCTCCTTATCTCAACGAAGAGATGGGGGAGGATATTACAGCTTTGCTGGAGGAGACTTTGAAATGATGCTGCCTTCTAATCCCGGACCAATCGGTGTCTTTGATTCTGGTTATGGCGGACTGACCATCCTGCATGGGTTGCGCCAGACGATGCCTCAGTATGATTATATGTACTTGGGTGATAACGCTCGTGCTCCTTATGGCTCGCGTTCGTTTGAGGTGGTTTATAAGTTCACACGCCAGGCTGTGCTTAAACTTTTCTCTATGGGGTGTCATCTCGTTATCCTGGGATGTAATACTGCTTCGGCTAAGGCACTACGTTCTTTGCAGCAGCGCGATATTCCTGAGTTGGATCCCAGCAGAAGAGTTCTGGGTATTATCCGCCCTACTGCCGAAGTAATTGGTACTATTACCAAGAGTAATCACGTGGGACTTTTGGCTACAGAAGGTACTATTAAAAGCCAAAGTTATAATATGGAAATTTCGAAACTTTGGCCAGAGATTCAGGTGAGTGGCGTGGCTTGTCCGCTTTGGGCTGCCATCGTGGAAGCCAATGAAGCAGATAGTCCGGGAGCTGATTATTTCGTAAAGAAACGCATCGACCAGCTGATGCTGAAGGACGCTGATATTGATACCATTATTTTGGGTTGCACGCATTATCCGCTTCTTATGAGCAGCATTGTGAAGAATCTTCCTGATGGCGTAAGAGTGGTTCCGCAAGGACAATATGTAGCAAACAGTCTGAAAGATTATCTGAACCGCCATCCGCAGATGGAACAGATGATAACCAAAACAGGCTCTTGCCGATATCTCACAACAGAGAGTGAGGATAAATTCAAGGAATCTGCACAGATTTTCCTTCATGAACAGGTGGAGGTTACACATGTAGACCTTGAATAGTTTATAGTTAATAATTTATAGTTAATAGTTATGCAAGAAACAAGACAAAACCGTATATCAAGACTTCTCCAGAAGGAGTTGAGTCTTATCTTCCAGTCACAAACCCGCATGATGCATGGTGTGATGGTAAGTGTTACTAAGGTTAGAGTAAGTCCAGATCTCAGTATCTGTACTGCTTACTTGAGTGTGTTCCCTTCTGAAAAAGGAGAGGAGATTTTGAAGAACATCAATGCAAATGAGAAGACGATTCGTTTCGATTTGGGTAAAAAAGTGAGAAACCAGTTACGTATTATTCCAGAACTCCGTTTCTTCCTTGATGATAGTCTCGATTATTTGGAGCACATTGATGAACTCTTGAAAAAGTAAAAGAGTAAAGAAGTAAAAAGACAAGGGAGTTAAGACGGCAATTCTTGACTCCCTATACTGTTATATAAATAAGGTAAGATAGAATTATGAATTTCCCATTCTTTATAGCTCGCAGGTATCTTTTCTCAAAGAAGAGTACGCACGTCATCAACGTCATCAGTTCTATTTCTGTAATAGGAGTGGCGGTAGCTACGATGGCTCTGGTCATCGTTCTGAGTGTTTTTAATGGCTTCCATGACCTGGTAGCTTCACTCTTTACGAGTTTTGACCCACAACTCAAGGTTGTGCCTGTTGAGGGAAAGACTGCACCTGCAGATGATCCTATTCTTACTAAGATTCGTCTTTTGCCGCAGGTGGATGTTGCAACAGAAACCGTAGAAGATCAAGCTCTTGCAATCTATAATGATCATCAGGCTATGGTGAAAATCAAGGGTGTAGATGATAATTTTGCAGAACTTTCTCATATTACAGATATTTTATATGGTGATGGTTCCTTCTCCTTGCATGCTGCCAATCTGGAATATGGAACAGTAGGTATCCGTCTTGCCCAGAATTTAGGCATAGGAGCACAATGGGATGGTTTCCTGAAAATCTATGCTCCTAAAAAGGAAGGACAGCTGGATATGACTAACCCTGGTGATGGCTTTGTTGTTGACTCGCTCAACTCTCCTGGCGTACTTTTTGCCGTTAAACAGGCTAAGTATGATAAAAACTACATCATCACTTCTATTTCATTTGCCCGTAATCTCTTTGGTCAGCAAGGTATGCTCTCTGATTTGGAATTACGTTTGAAACCGGGTAGCAATCTGGATGCTGTAAAGGCTGAGATGCAGCAGATAGCTGGTAATAAATATAAAGTGCTTGACAGATTTGAACAACAGGAAGATACCTTTAAAATTATGTCGATAGAGAAGATGATTGCTTATATCTTCTTGACCTTTATCTTAGTTGTTGCATGTTTCAATATCATCGGCTCGCTTTCTATGCTTATTATTGATAAGAAAAATGATGTAGTGACTCTTCGTAATCTTGGAGCTAACGATAAGCAGATTACCAGAGTATTTCTTTTTGAAGGTAGAATGATAGCTGTGATAGGTGCTGTTATCGGTATCGGATTGGGCTTGCTCCTCTGCTTTTTGCAGCAGCAATATGGATTTGTACGTCTGGGAGATTCTGAAGGCTCCTTTATTGTTGATGCTTATCCGGTAAGTGTCCATTACTCAGATGTTGCCATTATCTTCGTTACTGTAATTGCTGTAGGTTGGCTTGCTGTATGGTATCCTGTAAGAGCGCTGAGTAAAAGGCTGTTGAGTTAAAACCTACAGAATTTCTTATACTTGGGTGCATATACTAAAAGAAATGGCATGAATCTTTCATGGGGGATTCATGCCATTTCTTGTTCTAATTGATTTTTTATTTTTTCCTGATGAGTGTAAGGCCATCGCGTAGTGGTAAGATAACAACCTCTACCCTAGGATCTTTTGCTATTAAATCATTGAAAGCCCGAATGCCTTGAGTCTGGTGGTCTCGGTCGTAGGCAGGATCGATGACGTGACCATCCCAAAGAGTATTGTCTGCAAGGATGTAGCCTCCAGGGTTCAGGATGCTCATAACCATTTCATACGTTTCTATATAGGTACGCTTATCGCCATCAACAAAAGCCATATCGAATTTTACGCCTAGTTGGGGCGCTTCTATGTTGGCATCACCGATGTGGAAGTCAATCTTGTCGGCAACATTCGAACCTTCTATCCAGGGACGGGTAAAATCTTCCATCTCATCATTGATTTCGAAAGTGTAGAGTTTTCCATCTTCCTGCAATCCCTGGGCCAGGCAGATAGCACTATAGCCACTAAATGTGCCTACTTCCAGAATATTCTTCGGGCGAATCATCTCTACAAGCATCTTGAGAAGTCTGCCCTGAATATGGCCGCTAGCCATACGTCCATGGATAGTATGTATATTGGTGGCGCGGTAAAGACGATAAAGATAATCGCCTTCAGGCTCTATATGCTGGCAGATATATTTGTCTATGAGTTCAGTCTCTGTCATAATCTGATGGATTTAGAGTAACGGAAATCTTACTCTTCTGTTTCTTTCTGTGCTAAGATTCCTGAAATGGCAAGTTCGTAAGAAGCCAGACCGAAACCGCAGATTACGCCCAGGCAAGCACAGGAAATATATGAATGATGGCGGAACTCTTCACGTTTATGCACATTAGAGATGTGTACTTCAACGCAAGGGCATTTCAAACTGCGAATACAATCCTGCAAGGCGATGCTGGTATGAGTATAGGCGCCAGCATTGAGTACTACACCATCATAGGAAAAACCTACTTCCTGCAGCTTGTTGATTAACTCGCCTTCAATGTTGCTCTGAAAGTACTCTATCTCAATATCAGGGAATTTCGCTTTCAGCTTAGGCAGATAACTCTCGAAAGAATTGCTACCATAAATACCCGGTTCTCTTACACCAAGAAGGTTCAAGTTTGGACCATTAATAATTTGTATCTTCATATTTACTTGATTTTTAATCGTAATCCATATTTTTTTCGTATCTTTGCGGCTGAGATCTTTTGTACTCTCCTGTCTTATGCAAAGACGATGCAAAGATACAATAAATTAAGGAAACTGACAAAAAATGAGGAATGAAATTATAAAGAACTATATGAGATACCTCAAGTTGGGGCGTAATTTCTCCAAAAATACGTTGGATGCCTATTACCATGACTTGAATTTTCTCTTGGAGTATGCTGATAAGAACAATTTGGTGCTGACGGAAATGAAATTGGAAGACTTGGAGAATTTTTCTGCAAGTTTGCATGATCGTGGTGTTTCTGCTCGTTCGCAAGCTCGGATTTTGAGCGGAATCCGTTCATTTTACCGTTATCTGGTGCTTGATGATTATATAAAAGACGATCCGACCGAATTACTGGTTTCTCCCCAAATAGGAAAGCATTTGCCGGAGTATTTATCTGTAGAAGAGGTTGACATGCTTGAAGCGGCTATCGATTTGGAAAAATGGGAGGGACAGCGTAATAAGGCGATTATAGAAACCCTGTTCTCCTGTGGACTTCGCGTTTCGGAACTTGTGAATCTAAAGAAAAGCGATGTGTTTGAAGAAGAAAAGTTTATTAGGGTCATAGGTAAAGGTAACAAGGAACGCATCGTTCCTATTTCTGGTAAGGCTCTGAAAGAAATCAATCTTTGGTATATAGACCGGAATCTGATGACAATCAAGACAGGCGAGGAAGACTATGTCTTTTTGAATCGTAGAGGTGCTCATCTCACACGCAATATGATACTTATCATGATAAAAAATGCGGCTTATGATGCAGGAATCAAGAAAACCATTTCTCCTCATACTTTACGCCATAGTTTTGCTACAGCCTTGTTGAAAGGTGGAGCCGATCTGAGGGTAATTCAGGCCTTGCTGGGGCATGAAGATATTGGAACCACAGAGATTTATACTCATCTTGAAACTTCAGATTTGCGCAGAGCTATCTTGGAACATCATCCTCGAAATATCAAATATAGTGAAGAAAACCAAGTGCTTGATTCTGATAAAACAGACAAAAGATGCCCGAATAACAGATAAAGCACAAGGAATTGACGTTTTTTATATAGGAATATGACAAAATCTGAAAAAATATGAGTAACTTTGCAGCCGCAAAATAATGAATATCAATAATTAATAGAAATAAAGTAAGAAAATATGGCATATTTGTTTTCATCAGAATCAGTTTCTGAAGGACATCCAGATAAAGTGGCTGATCAGATTTCAGATGCATTGCTTGACCAGTTTTTGGCTTACGATGACCACGCTCATTGCGCCATCGAAACCTTTTGTACTACTGGTCAGGTAGTAATCATGGGTGAGGTTCGCTCTAACGTTTATGTTGATTTGCAGACCATTGCCCGCAAGACTATCAAGAAAATCGGTTATACCAAGAGCGAATATCAGTTTGATGGCGACTCTTGTGGTGTGCTTACTGCTATCCATGAGCAGAGCGATGATATTAACCGCGGTGTAAGTCGTGAGGAGGATGAGAATCAGGGTGCAGGCGACCAGGGTATGATGTTCGGTTATGCTACAACGGAAACCGAAAATTATATGCCGGTATCACTCGACTTGGCTCAGCTCATCATGCGTGTCCTTGCAGATATCCGCAAGGAGGGCAAGGTGATGACTTATCTCCGTCCGGACTCTAAGAGCCAGGTAACTATCGAATACTCAGACGATAATATCCCACAGCGCATCGATACCATCGTAGTTTCTACCCAGCATGATGATTTTATCAAGAAGGCAAATGGTGAGGACGATGATGATGCTATGCTGGCAAAGATTCGTGAGGATGTAATCAATATCCTGATTCCAAGAGTAAAGACTCACCTGAGTGATAAGGTGTTGGCTCTCTTCAATGATGACATCAAGTACTTCGTAAACCCTACAGGTAAGTTCGTGATTGGTGGTCCTCATGGAGATACAGGTCTTACCGGTCGTAAGATCATTGTAGATACTTATGGAGGTAAGGGTGCTCATGGTGGTGGTGCCTTCTCTGGAAAGGATAGTAGTAAAGTAGACCGTTCTGCAGCTTATGCTGCCCGTTATATTGCAAAGAATATGGTTGCTGCCGGCGTTGCAGATGAAATGTTGGTTCAGGTAAGTTATGCTATCGGCGTGGCAGAACCGGTTAGTATCTATGTAAATACTTACGGCAGAAGCCATGTGAATATGACTGACGGCGAGATTGCAAAGAAAATTGCAGAAATGTTTGATCTTCGTCCTAAAGCAATCGAGCGCCAGTTGAAGTTGCGCCAGCCAATGTTCCAGGAAACTGCGGCATATGGACACATGGGACGTAAGAATGAGATAGTAGAGAAAACCTTCACCAGCCGATATCATGAGGCTAAAACTGTGAAGGTAGAACTCTTTACATGGGAAAAATTAGATAAGGTAGACGAAATCAAGAAAGTTTTCGGACTTTAAGGAATGGTGCAACAGGCAGATTCGATACAGACAGATGCCGCACTTGAGGCTGAATCGCAACAGCAAGTGCTCAGGCAACATAGCAGCCAGCTCACACCCAAAGAGGTGTTGAGCTGGCTGCCTAAGAATGCAACGCCAGCTCAGCAGGACTCCATGATTAGGGCACATATCAAGCCCAGTGAGATTCATTGGAGCGAGATGCCGGATACATTACACTTGCCAGGACATAAGGCAGGTAAGAGTTTTAGGGATGTAAGTTTGCCACAATATTATCGTGAGTCATTCTTTTCAAAAGATTCTCTGTTTCATCCGGAATTAAAGGGTGGACGCTTGGGGGTGGCAGGTGATCCTGTTCCCTATACGGTAGCTGGTGATAACTTTATTACTTCATTGCTGTTGGTCTGTTTTCTCTTGGCTTGTATAGCATTCTCTAAATCTAAGCATTTTGTTATACGCCAAGCAAAAACCTTCTTCCGTACTCCACGCATCGGTACAACAGAGGTGACGGAGACCAGTTCTGAAGTAAGATACCAGTTCTTCTTCGTGTTGCAGACCTGTCTTTTGCTGGCAATCGGGTATTTCATTTATTCGAAAGCATCTATCAGCGATACGTTTATCGTAGACCAATATCAGGTAATCAGTATATATGCTGGTTGTATGGGGGGCTATTTCTTGTTGAAGGCGTTCCTCTATGTGATTTCTGGTTGGGTATTCTTTGAAAAGAAAAAAAATGTACAATGGCTCAAGGCATATTTGTTCCTTATATCATGTCAAGGAGTGGCCTTGTTCCCAATGGTGATGCTTTTGTCGTATTTCGATTTCCCATTGCAAATTGCAGTGATATACACGTTGACTATCCTTGGATTAGTTAAATTGTTGGCTTTTTTGAAGGCTTACATTATCTTTTTTAGAAGAAATGGCGTGTTTCTGCAAATATTTTTGTACTTTTGTGCCCTTGAAGTGATACCCTTGTTCGCTCTTTGGGGTGGACTTGTGTTAATCAGTCATTATTTGAAAATAAACTTTTAAGACAAAATGATAAAGAAAATTTTAGTTTCTCAGCCAAAACCTGCAAGTGAGAAGTCTCCTTACTTCGATATCCAGGCTCAATATGGAGTAGAATGCGTGTTCCGTCCATTCTTTAAGGTAGAGGGGCTCTCTTCTAAAGAATTCCGTCAGCAGAAAATAAATTTGCTTGACTATACTGCAGTCGTATTTACATCTCGTCATGCAGTAGACAACTACTTTAAATTAGCTAAGGAGATGCGTATCACAATTCCTGAAGATATGAAATATTTCTGTGTGATAGAGACTATCGCTCTCTACATCCAAAAGTATGTTCAGTATCGCAAGCGTAAGGTGTTCTTTGGTGATACAGGTAAAATTGATGGGTTGATGGGACAGATGGCTCGCCATAAAACCGAGAAATATCTGGTACCATTAAGCAGTGTTCATAATGATGATATTGCCAACTTGCTTGATGAGAAAAAACTCAATCATACAGAATGTGTAATGTATCGTACTGTAAGCAATGATTTCTCAGAAGAGGAAATCAAGAACTTCGATTATGATATGATGCTTTTCTTTAGTCCAACAGGTGTAAAGGCTCTGAAGAAGAATTTCCCTAATTTTGAACAAGGGAATATCGCTGTTGGCGCTTTTGGTCCTGCTACAGCAAAAACGGTTGAAGATGAGGGCTTACGCCTTGATCTGGAGGCTCCTAATAAAGCTTTTCCATCTATGACAGGTGCCTTGGCTGATTATCTGAAACGTCATAATAAATAGGAAATATTTAATAGAATAGATATGTCAACAGACAGAAATAAAACATTCGGAAAGAAAGAGCATCTATGTAAACTGACACTTATAGAACAGCTCTTTGGAGGTGGTGCTAAAGCAATGACGGCATGGCCTATGAGAATGGTGTTTCTTCTTGTTGACAAGAAAGATGAGCAAGCCCCTTCTGTTCAAGTTCTTATCAGTGTATCAAAGCGTTATTTTAAGCACGCAGTAAAGCGCAATCGGGTAAAGCGACAGATACGTGAAGCTTTTCGTTATCAAAAACAAGAGCTGGAGACTTGTATGCAGAATTATGTTGGAAAACAATTGCTTGTGGCTTTTGTTTGGCAAACAGAACAATTGCAGCCTTCAAAGCTGGTTTCAACCAAAATGACTAAACTTTTGGATAGATTGGTTGTTAATATCAAGGAGATGCAATCTGAAACAGTCATGAAAGAGAGCAGTTTATGATGAAGATTCTCTTTATGATAGCACATGGCATGAGAAAGGTGTTGGTATGGATTCTTATACTGCCGATATTGTTTTATCAGAAGTGTATTACTCCTTATACGCCACCTTCTTGTCGCTTTCAGCCCACTTGCTCAGAGTATGCGAGACAAGCCATCCTGAAGCATGGTCCCTTTAAGGGACTGGCTTTGGCTGTTTGGCGCATCTTAAGATGCAATCCTTGGGGTGGTTCGGGTTATGATCCCGTACCGTAAGTTTCCGACTGTGTTGTTGGGCCCCTTATACATATTATATAATATAATAAAAAATCATATTCTATGGCAAAAAATTTTGTTGAAGAATTGAAATGGCGTGGTATGCTGGCGCAGATAATGCCAGGTACTGAGGAATATCTCAACACCCACATGGTGTCTGCCTATCTCGGAACCGACCCTACTGCAGACTCTCTGCACATCGGTCACCTTTGTGGTATCATGATGTTGCGCCACTTGCAGCGTTGTGGCCATAAGCCTTATCTCCTCGTCGGCGGTGCCACGGGTATGATTGGCGACCCTTCTGGCAAGAGCCAGGAGCGCAATCTTCTCGATTCAGAGACTCTCTATCATAACCAGGAAGCTATCAAGAAGCAGGTATCTAAGTTCCTCGACTTCGATGGCAATGAGCCTAACAAGGCGGAGTTGGTGAACAACTACGACTGGATGAAGGACTTCACCTTCCTCGATTTCGCTCGTGTGGTTGGTAAGCATATCACTGTAAACTACATGATGGCGAAGGATAGCGTGCAGAAGCGCTTGAATGGTGAGGCTCGCGACGGCTTGTCTTTCACTGAGTTCACCTATCAGTTGCTCCAGGGCTACGACTTCCTCTATCAGTATGAGAAGTATGGTGTTCGTCTCCAGTTGGGTGGTAATGACCAGTGGGGTAACATGACTACCGGTACTGAGCTGATTCACCGTACATTGGGTAACGATGCAGAGTGCTTCTGCCTCACTTGCCCATTGATTACCAAGGCAGACGGTAAGAAGTTCGGTAAGACAGAGAGTGGTAACATCTGGTTGGACCGTAATCGCACTACTCCTTACGCTTTCTACCAGTTCTGGTTGAACGTAAGCGATGATGATGCCGAGAAGTACATCAAGATCTTCACTGACCTTGACAAGGAGACTATCGATGCTCTCGTAGAGGAGCACAAGCAGGATCCAGGTCGCCGTGTACTCCAGAAGCGTCTGGCTGAGGAGGTTACCGTAATGGTTCACTCTCAGGAGGATTTGGATATGGCTATCGCAGCCAGCAACATCCTCTTCGGTAAGGCAACCAAGGAGAATCTGGCACAGCTCGATGAGGCTACATTGAACGATGTATTCGCCAATGTTCCTCACTACGACCTCGACAAGAACCTGCTCGGTGGTACAGCCGTAGATCTCTTCAATCAGGAGGGTATGCAGATCTTCCCAAGTAAGAGCGAGATGCGTAAGCTCGTTAAGGGTGGTGGCGTTTCACTCAACAAGGAGAAACTCGCTGCTTTCGATCAGGTTGTAACTGCTGATGACCTGATTGACGGTAAGTATCTTTTGGTTCAGAAAGGTAAGAAGAACTACTTCTTGATTACCGTTAAGTAATCGTTAAAAGTATTGAAAATATTTGGTAGTGGAGAAAAAATCCACTACCTTTGTAGCCGATTTGCTTGTCCTATGGTGTAATGGTAGCACTACAGTTTTTGGTTCTGTCAGTGGTGGTTCGAATCCGCCTGGGACAACAGGTCATAAATAACCCTTCAAGTCTTTTCGGATTTGGAGGGTTATTTTGTTTATAATAAAGTTCGGATACAACAAGCTCTTTGCATCTATTATAGGTCAATTTTGATGAAAAGTAGTCAATAAAATGAGAAAATAAGTAAAAAGGGTGCATCTTTCGTATTGATTTAGGGTGATATTCAAAATTATTTTGTATCTTTGCCCTCGTAACAAATCAAACAATTTATAAAAAATAAAATTATGGACTTTAATAAACTATTCTCATTAGAGGGTAAAGTAGCCCTCGTTACAGGTGCCGCTTATGGTATCGGTTTTGCTATGGCTGAGGCTTATGCCAAAGCTGGTGCTAAGATTGCTTTCAATTGCCGTAGCCAGCACCACATGGATCAGGCTCTTGCAGATTACAAAGCAAAGGGTATTGAGGCAAAGGGTTATATCTGTGATGTAACAGACGAGGAACAGGTGAAAAACATGGTAGCTGACATCGAGAAGGAACTTGGTGTTATTGATATTTTGGTAAACAACGCAGGTATTATCAAGCGTATTCCTATGACAGAGATGTCTGTAGATGACTTTAAGCAGGTTATTGACATTGACCTCACAGCACCTTTCATCGTATCTAAGGCAGTTATCCCAGGTATGATCAAGAAGGGTCATGGTAAGATTATCAACATCTGTTCTATGATGAGCGAGTTGGGCCGTGAGACAGTTTCTGCATATGCAGCTGCCAAGGGTGGCTTGAAGATGTTGACACGTAACATCTGCTCAGAGTATGGTGAGTACAACATCCAGTGCAATGGCTTGGGCCCTGGTTACATTGCAACTCCTCAGACTGCACCTCTCCGTGAGCGTCAGGCAGATGGTAGCCGTCATCCATTCGACAGCTTCATTTGTGCAAAGACTCCTGCAGGCCGCTGGTTGGAACCAGAAGAGTTGGCAGGTCCTGCTGTTTTCTTGGCTTCAGATGCTTCTAATGCAGTGAATGGTCACATTCTCTACGTAGATGGTGGTATCTTGGCATATATCGGAAAGCAGCCAAAATAAAGGATCAAACATGAAGATTTAAATTTGAATAAACTTGAATAGAATAAAAAAATATAGGGCAGCCATAAAGGACTGCCCTATATTTGTAATTAAAATAATCTTTACAATTATTTGTTGATTGCATCTGCAAGCTCAGCACCAGCCTTGAACTTGGCAACCTTTTTAGCTGCAATCTGGATCTTCTCCTTAGTAGCTGGATTGATACCCTCACGAGCAGGACGCTCGTTAATGCTGAATGTACCGAAACCTACCAACTGGATCTTGTCACCTGCAATGAGGGCTTCCTTCAATGCGTTTGTTGTAGCTTCAAGAGCGGCCTTAGCCTGTGCCTTTGTAATCTCAGCACCTGCTGCAATCTTGTCAATCAATTCTGTCTTGTTCATAATTTTTCTTTATTAAATGAATAATATTGTTGTTTCTTAGTTGAATTCGTTTACAAATATAGCTTTTTCTTGTGAAAGTTCAAATAAAAAAAGCAGAAAAGTGATGAAATTATTGAAATTTAAGTGTAATAAGTCTATTTTTTGGTGTTTTCACGGATATTTTTCGTAATTTTGTCGCCAAAATACAAATATTATTCAGATTATTAAACTGTTTATAGAAATAAAGTTATGCGCAATATTCCAATTGTAACAAAGAATTTGCTGATAGTGAATGTAGTAGCATTCCTGGCATGCATGCTGATGGACAAGAGTATGGGTGGCGGTTCTGGCCTGACAGATATGTTTGGGCTTCATTTCTTCCTGGCATCCGATTTCCATATTTATCAGTTAGTTACCTACATGTTTATGCATGGTGGTTTCCAGCATATTCTCTTTAATATGTTTGCCTTATGGATGTTTGGCTGTGTGGTTGAAAGAGTTTGGGGACCAAAGAAATTCCTTTTTTATTACATAGTGTGTGGAGTGGGAGCAGGTTTGTTCCAGGAAGCTGCACAGTATATTACCTATGTGGCAAAGGATATGGCAGCTTATGATTATGTTAGTGTTAATGGAGCCAGAATAACAATGGAGCAATATCTGAACCTATGGACTACCGTGGGTGCTTCAGGAGCTATTTATGCCATATTGCTTGCCTTTGGTATGATTTATCCAAACGAGCGTCTCTTCATTTTCCCGTTGCCAGTTCCTATTAAAGCTAAATTCTTCGTGATAGGCTATGCTGTCATAGAATTGGTTTCAACATTCTCTCTCTCTGATGACGGTGTGGCTCATATTGCCCATTTGGGAGGTATGGTCTTTGGATTCTTCCTGATCCGTTATTGGCGTAAGCAGATTGGTAATGGTTACTATCAGTCTAATTCTGCAGACGCTTTTGATAAGTTGAAAGGTATGTTCGGCGGAAAGCGTCGGGCAGGTAGAACGCATTTTACTTATACCAAGAATGAATCTTATAATCCGACTTATGAACAGGATGCTGAATGTAAGACCAATGAAAAGGTTGTATCTCAGGAAGAGATAGATAGGATCTTGGATAAGATAAGGAAAAGCGGTTATGATAGCTTGACTCAGAGTGAAAAGCAGATGCTCTTTGATCAGAGTAATAAGTAGGAAACTATGTTTAAAGGATTTAAGGAATTTACATATAAGATGGTAGCTGGTGCTAATGTGGCAACTATCATCATCATGTTGCTGGTGGGCTTTTCTGACTTCTTTCAGCCGGAAAAGTTCGCCGCATTGGCTAATCTTGGCTTACTTTTCCCGGTTTTTCTTATAGTTAACTTAGGCTTTTTGCTTTTCTGGTTGCTCTTCCGGTCTAAGTATGCCATTATTCCATTCTTAGGCTTCTTGATCTGTTTTGTTCCTGTCCGCAAGTATATGCCAATCAACTTTTCTGGCGAAACTCCAAAAGGTTGTATCAAAGTTCTATCATATAATACCTGGAATTTTGGTGCACAGACAGAGGATGCCGAAGGTACTAATGTCTGTATTGCTTATCTGCAAGAGCAGGATGCTGACATAGTTTGTCTGCAGGAAGCATGTCCTACAGCCCGGAATATTGAGCAGATAGATAGTATGCTCAAGCCGATGTATGCTTATCAGGATACAACGATGCACATAAATGGCGGAAATTGTCTTATGTTGCTCAGTAAATACCCCATTCTTTCAAAAGAGCGAATTCCTTATGAATCGAAAGGAAATATGAGTGTAGCGTATCGTCTGAAAGTGAAAGATAGAGAGGTCCTTCTCATCAATAATCATTTGGAAACTACCGGCTTAAGTTTAGAGGACAGACGCCAGTTCAAGAATCTGGTTATCGGAAAATTGCAGGTTGATACTGCAGAAGAAACGTCCAAACTGCTCGTTGTAAAACTTGCCGAGGCAACAAAGAAACGGGCTCCGGAGGCTGAGGCTGTAGCAAAATACATTCAGCAGCATAAAGAACAGAGTATTATTTTGTGCGGTGACTTTAATGATGGTCCTATCTCTTATGCTCATCGTACGATAGCTAAAGATTTGACGGATTGCTACATTTCAAGTGGTAACGGACCGGGTATCAGTTATCATCATGGAGGCTTTTTTGTTCGCATTGACAATATCATGTGTTCAGACGATTGGGAGCCTTATGAATGTAAAGTTGATGATAAAATCGCCGTTTCAGACCACTATCCTATCATTTGTAAGCTAAAAATGCGCCCTAAAAAGCAAAAATAGAGCAAATTATTCTTATATAAGAAAAAAAATGCTTATTTTTGCACAACTTTATGGAGGTTTTTGAAAGAATCCCTAAAAGCAATTGAAAAGAAACAAATAATTAATAACAATAAATAGAAATGCAAAACAAAGGAATTGTAATTTGTGTAGCCGTCTTACTGACACTCGCAAGTATCTTCTATTTGTCATTCTCGTTTGCCACACGTTACTATGACAGCGAGGCTGCAAAGATTAAAGATCCTATTGCTCAGCAGGATTATAAGGATTCTGTTAAGTACTTAGGTGTTTATTCTTACCAGAACTGCTTGGAGACTCAGATTGGTCTTGGACTTGACCTTAAGGGCGGTATGAATGTAATTCTTGAGATTTCTGTACCTGATGTACTTGAAAACCTTGCCGATCATAAGACCGACGCTGGTTTTACCAATGCCATGAAGGAAGCTAGAGCTCAGGAAGAAGCTAACGGTGGTGACTTCGTGTCACTTTTCATTAACGCTTATCATAAGAGCGCACCAGGTCATAAACTCGCAGAAGTATTCGCTACCCAGCAGTTGCAGGGCAAGGTTTCTCCTCAGAGCAGCGACGCAGAGGTAGAGAAGGCTATCCGCGCTTCTGTACAGGATGCTATTGACAACTCTTTCAATGTTGTCCGCACCCGTATCGATAAGTTTGGTGTTGTACAGCCTAACATCCAGAAGTTGGAAGGTCAGCAGGGCCGTATCATGGTAGAAATGCCAGGTATCAGCCAGCCAGAGCGTATGCGTAAGATGCTCCAGGGTAGTGCAAACCTTGAGTTCTGGGAGACATACAACTCAGAGGAAATCGCTCCTTATCTCCAGCAGCTTGATACCCGTATCGCAAATGGTGATAATGGTGAGGAGAAGAACGATACGGTTGCAGCAGATTCTGCAGCAGCTAAGAAAGAAGTTGCTAAGGCTGAACCTAAGAAGGCTGAGGCTAAGTTCTCTATCAAGAAGAAGGACGATGCTGCAAGCAAGGTAGGCGAGGATGCTCAGAATGCTGCTGCTATCAAGGCTCACCCATTGTTGGCTCGTTTGCAGCTCGGTGGTGGCTTGAGCACTGTTGGTTATGCTAGTGTTCGCGATACTGCTGCCATCAACAAGATTATCTACTCTGCTGTGGCTAAGCGCGTTTTGCCATCAGACTTGCGTCTGCTTTGGAGTGCTAAGCCAGCTGATAACCTGAAGGTTAAGAATATCTTCGAGCTTCACGCCTTGAAGGTTACTACCACTACAGGTCGTGCTCCTTTGGAGGGTGATGTAATTACCGATGCTAAGGACGAGTTCGACCAGATGGGTTCACCTGTTGTTAGCATGAAGATGAATACTGAGGGCGCACGTAAGTGGGCTCAGATGACCAAGGCTAACGTAGGTAAGGCTATTGCTATCGTTCTGGATGGCGTAGTTTACTCTGCTCCTCGTGTAAACGGCGAGATTGATGGTGGTAGCTCTCAGATTTCCGGTAACTTCACTATCGAGGATACCAAGGACTTGGCTAACACATTGAAGTCTGGTCGTATGCCAGCTCCTGCACGTATCGTTCAGGAGGAGGTTGTAGGTCCTACACTCGGTGCACTGTCTATCCAGATGGGTATTGTGTCATTCGTTGTTGCTTTCGTACTCCTGATGGTTTACATGGTGATGATGTACAACATCATTCCTGGTATGATGGCTAACCTGGCATTGCTCGTCAATGTATTCTTCACGCTGGGTATTCTGACGTCCTTCCAGGCGGCTCTGACGTTACCAGGTCTTGCCGGTATGGTCTTGTCTCTGGGTACTGCCGTGGATGCCAATGTGCTTATCTATGAACGTATCAAGGAGGAGCTCCGCTCTGGTAAGGGTATGAAGCAGGCTGTAGCTGCCGGTTATGGCAACGCTTTCTCTGCTATCTTCGACTCTAACTTGACATCTTTGATTACTGGTGTTATCCTGTTGACTACCGGTACAGGTCCTATCCGTGGTTTCGCTACTACATGGATCATCGGTATCGTAGTTTCATTCTTCACTGCTGTGTTCCTGACTCGTCTGGTTTACGATTATAAGTTGAACCACGATAAGTGGATGCACTGCAAGTTTGATACGCCAGTTTCTCACAACCTGATGCAGGGTAAGAAGTACAAGTTCATGTCTATGTACAAGACTACCTTCACCGTTGCCATCGTAGCAGCTGTGGTATTCATCGGTAGCTTCTTTGTTCGTGGTTTGAGTAAGAGTATCGACTTCACTGGTGGTCGTAACTATGTAGTACAGTTCGAGAACCCTGTAGAGCCAGAGCAGATCCGTACGGTTCTTGGCGATGCATTCGTTAATGCAGATGGTTCAAAGGCAACAACCGGCGCTATTGCTATCGGTACAGACGGTAAGACTATCCGTGTGTCTACCAACTATATGATTGAGAGCAACAGTCCAACTGTTGACGATGAGGCTGAGACTATCCTTTACAATGCCTTGAAGAAGGCTAACCTGGTATCTCAGAAGAGTGTTGAGGCATTCAAGAACCCAGATGTTCGTCAGGGTGGTTCTATCATCAGTAGTACAAAGGTAGGTCCTTCTGTAGCTAAGGATATCACTATGGGTGCTATCTATAGTGTGCTCTTCGCATTGATTGCTATCTTCCTCTACATCCTGATACGTTTCCGCAACGTGGCCTTCTCTGTAGGTTCTACTGTAGCTTTGGCATTTGATGCCTTGACAGTTATCGGATTCTACTCACTCCTGTGGGGTCTCGTTCCATTCTCATTGGAGATTGACCAGACCTTCATCGGTGCTATCCTGACCGTGGTAGGTTACTCTATCAACGATAAGGTGGTTGTGTTCGACCGTATCCGTGAGAACTTGAAGTTGCATCCTAAGGGCGACCGTCAGCAGCTCTTCAATGCATCTATCAATGAGACATTGGCTCGTACCATCAATACATCTACATCTACATTGCTCGTGTTGCTCTGTATCTTCATCCTCGGTGGTGACAGCATCCGCAGCTTCTCATTCGCAATGATCCTGGGTGTTGTATTCGGTACATTGTCATCTATCTTCATTGCATCTCCAATGGCTTACATCGTTCTTGGTCGTAAGATTAAGGAAGAGCCAGCTGAGGAGGTTGCAGAAGTTAAGTAATCAGAAACTCTTCATTCTTTCTCTGTCCGATGTATGTCGGATAGAGAAAGATACTGGAAAGAATATAAAAATAATAAAGGTCGCTTCCTGATTGTCAGGAGCGACCTTTATTGTTTTATCATCTCTGGAATGATAAGGAAAGTACGTGGTCCCACCGAGAATCGAACTCGGATCAAAGGTTTAGGAAACCTCCGTTCTATCCGTTAAACTATAGGACCATTGTAAACCGACTGCAAAGATACATCAAATCGTTGACAATACAAAATAAAATGTTATGTTTTTCACTCTCATCTTATCAAGTTTCCTCACTTTTGTGGAGTTGAACTGCGAAAACCTCTTCGATACGAGGCATGATTCGCTGAAGAATGACTATGAATTCCTGCCACAGAGCAGTTACAAGTGGACGCCTTATCGCTATTGGCGCAAGCTGGCAAATCTTTCCAAGACTATAGTAGCTTTGGGTTATGAAGATTTGTCGCTTGTTGGTACCGCCTCCCCAGATAATCCTTCAAGACCCTCGGAGAAGTCCTGGCATGTTCCCGATTTTGTGGCGCTTTGCGAAGTGGAGAACGATAGTGTGCTGTTTGATTTAACCCGGCGTTCAGCTCTTCGCGGTGTGAATTATGATTATGTGATGACCGATTCGCCTGATGAACGAGGCATAGATGTGGCTTTGCTTTATCAGCCATCTTCTTTTGCGCTTATACAGTCCCGTTCCATCCGCATCAAGCCGCTGCCTGATACTCGTCCTACGAGAGATATTCTCTACGCTTCGGGGCGGATTATGAATGATGATACGCTCCATGTCTTTGTATTGCATGCGCCTAGCCGTCGTGGCGGCGAACAGGTTTCGCGTCCCTACCGCCTGCAGGTAGCCAGCCAGCTGGCCTCTGCCGTAGATTCTATCTATGCGCTCAATGATAGTGCAAGGATTATCGTAGCCGGCGATTTCAACGATTATTCCGATTCTCCGGCTCTTCGTTATCTTTATCAGCATCACCTTATTAATATATCTGTTGGCGCCAAAGGCTCTCATGGTGTCAAGGCTACTTATCGCTGGCATGGAGATTGGCGAAGTCTTGACCAGATTCTCTTCAGTCCTTCGCTTTCCCGGCTTAAGATGAGTTGTCAGATAGGAGATTTGCCATTTCTCTTAGAAGATGATGAGAAATATGGCGGAAAGAAACCTTTCCGCACCTATCTCGGTCCCCGATATTTGGGTGGATACAGCGATCATCTTCCGCTTGTTGCCAAGTTTAAGATAGAGGGTGGATATGAATAAAAAAACAGGTATGCTCAGATTTTTACTGAACATACCTGTTTGTATATTAGTGAGATTTTTTCTCTTCTGCCTGATTATCCGTAGATAACATTACCGTTCTCATCCTCATAAGGAGCCATATCCTTAGCATACTGGTTCATGGCACGGAGGCTCATACCCATTGATGAGAAACCACCATCGTGGAAGAGGTTCTGCATGGTTACCTTGCGGGTGAAGTCAGAGAACATCATCACGCAGTAGTTAGCGCAATCCTCAGCTACGGCGTTTCCGAGTGGAGACATCTTGTCGGCGAAGTCCATCATGTTCTCGATATCCTTGATACCCTTACCTGCTGTTGTAGCTGTAGGGCTCTGAGAGATGGTGTTGATGCGCACGTGCTTCTCACGACCATAGATGTAACCGAAGCTGCGGGCGATACTTTCGAGCATGCTCTTGGCATCAGCCATATCGTTGTAACCGAAGAATGTACGCTGAGAAGCTACGTATGTGAGAGCTACTACAGAACCCCACTCGTTGATAGCATCCAACTTCTTGGCTACCTGCAACATCTTGTGGAAAGAGATAGCAGAGATGTCCAATGTCTTGTTCAGGAAGTTGTAGTCGAGGTCATCGTATGTACGATGCTTGCGAACGTTAGGGCTCATAGCTACAGAGTGGAGCACGAAGTCGATTTTGCCACCGAGTTTCTCCTGAGCCTCTGTGAATACCTTTTCCAAGTCTTCTACGCTAGTCGCATCAGCTGCGATGATAGGAGCGTTGATCTGTTCAGCGAGCTTATCCAGCGTACCCATACGCAAAGCCATAGCTGTATTACTAAGTGCGATAGTAGCACCCTCTTCAGCAGCCTTTACAGCTACTTTCCAAGCGATTGATTCCTCATTGAGTGCACCGAAGATGATGCCACGCTTGCCTTTTAACAAATTGTGAGTCATTGTTATCTTAATACTTTTGTTTATACTAACGACAATCCCCTACATATATCATTCTCTATATATATAATAAGGTGTAAAACCACTTTGTTTTGTTCTAGTCGTTGAAATCGTGCGCAAAATTACGAAAAATGTGCAATATACCCAAATTTTTTAACTAAAAAGTGCGGTAAACGTTTTCTTTTTTGTGGTATGTCAAGTATTTCGCTCCCTGCAGTCAGTATGATATTCTATTTATTCTTTGCAGATAATAAGTCTGAAACAGATATATCTTATGCTTATAGATAACGTATCTGTTGGTCTGCGGAATTAGATTTGTAGGGTTCCTGACATATGCCAACAAGGTTCCTGACATATGCCACTAAGGTTCCTGACATATGCCAACAGAGTTATTGACATATGTCAGCAACCTTGTTGGCAACTGCCGTCAACCGAACGGAACCAGTTGTTAGAACCGATGAATCGTAGAACTGTGACAATTTAATCTATTTGTTCTACGTATTTAAGCAATACGTCTTACCCGGCAGATGCCTGTATAGATAACTTAAGAACCTTCTTATTTCTGTTCTTACAAATTATAGCCTTATTGCAGCAAAAATATCCTTTTTGTTGCAATATGACAAGGTAGAAGTGTTAAAAATAGACTTTTTTATGTACGTTATTAAATTTTTCTTTCAAAATATTTGCAAATATCCGAAAAAAAATCTAATTTTGCAGCCGATTATTATAAATTTATAAATTATTATCTAATAAAGAGAGAGATTATGTTTAAAAGAATCGCTTTATTTGTGGGGGGGGCAATTCTCAGTTGTGGAGTAGCCTTTGCCCAAACATCTGTTACCGGTAAGGTAGTAGCTTCAGAGGATGGTGAGCCTGTTATTGGCGCATCAATCAAAGTAGCTGGTACTAATACGGGTACTGTTACGGACGTCGATGGAAACTTCAGTTTGAATGTTCCAGCCGGCTCCAAGTTGGAGATTACCTATATAGGTATGAATCCACAAACTGTTAAAGCAAGTTCTAACATGAAGATTGCTTTGACTTCTGACAACAAAACCCTGGACGAGGTCGTAGTTGTTGCTTATGGTACAACCACTAAGGCTTCCTTTACAGGTTCTGCAGCTGTAATGAAAGACAAGGATATGTCTGCAGCTAAATCTTCACTCATCAAGTCATTGGAAGGCAAAATGGCTGGTGTCAACATTGGTGCTTCAACTGGTGACCCAGGTGCTGACCAGAAGGTGTTAATCCGCGGTATCGGTTCTATCAGTGGTTCTACCCAGCCATTGTATGTAATTGATGGTGTGCCAGTTTCTAACTCTGACATGCAGAGCAGCGGTCTCCGTTCACAGTCTATTCTTTCTTCAATCAACCCTAATGATATCGAGAGCATGACTATTTTGAAGGATGCTGCCGCATCTTCACTTTATGGTTCTCGTGCAGCCAATGGTGTCATCATCATCACTACCAAGAAGGGTAAGGAAGGTAAGACTCACGTAAACTATGATATGCAGATTGGTTGGAGCAATATTGCCAAGAAGAGCGCTTTGGAAACCATGAACAGCGCTGAGATGAAGCAGTATTGGAAGGATGCACTCCAGGGTTACTTCGTATATTATGAAGGAATGGATGAGGCTACTGCTGCTGCCGCTGCTGCAGAAGAAATTCCTAGCTGGTTCCACAACTATAATACTAATGAGACAACTGATTGGTACAAAGAGGTTTATCGTACAGGCTTGACAACCGATCATCAGGTGTCTATCAATGGTGGTAACGACCGTACTAAGTTCTTCACCAGTTTTGGCTACAACAAGGTGGAGGGTACCGTAAAGGGTAGCTCTTTCCAGCGTTATAGTGGACGTTTGAACTTGGATCACAAGGTAACTGACTGGTTCAAGATTTCTGCCAAGGAAATGCTGTCATTCTCTAATCAGGCTGGTTTCCGCGATCAGGGTGAACAGGCGCAGGGCTTCGGTACTACCGCTCCAATGTCTGTACTCTTCTCAATGGACCCTACCGCTCCTGTAAAGAACGAGGATGGTTCATATAACACTAGCGCTTCATTCTCAACGAATGTTTCAAATCCAAACCTGATGTTCGGACAGGAGGATGGTGAATATGCTGAGACTTTGGATTCAGAGTTGATGCGTAGCTTGACCAATGTTGAGGGTGAACTCAAGTTGCCATTCAATCTGACATTGCGTTCAATCTTCGGTTTTGACTATATGACCAACAATATTCGTGAGTTCTGGGCTCCTAACAGTGGTAATGGTCAGTCGCTTAACGGTATGGGTCAGCGCTGGAACTACTCTAGCAAGACTTTGACTACATCCAACACCTTGAACTATGTTCGTAGCTTTGACAAGCATAATCTCACAGCGATGGTAGGTTATGAGGCTGAGAAGCGTAACTTGATGACATTGACAGCCAGCTCTCACAACTACTCTACACATAAGTTACCAGAGTTGTCTAATGGTCAGGCTAACAGCAATGCCAGCTACACCAACTGTGCAACCATGATGTCTTGGTTGGGTAGCGTAAACTATAACTACGACAACAAGTATTACTTGTCTGCTAGCTATCGTCGTGACGGTTCTTCACGTCTTTCTTCAGACAACCGTTGGGCAGACTTCTTCTCTGTATCAGGTGCATGGCGCATCAGCAGCGAGAAGTTCCTGGAGGGCAACAACCTGTTCAGCGATTTGAAGCTCCGTCTTTCTTATGGTACCAATGGTAACTTGCCAACAGACTACTATGGTTATATGGGTACATACGCAACAACCGGTGGTTACGGTTCTGAGCCAGGTATCTATTGGAGCAACATCTCTAACCCAACATTGGGCTGGGAGAAGTCTCACAACTTTAACGTAGGTTTGGATTGGACACTCTTCAACCGAGTAACTCTTACCTTCGATTACTATAACAAGTTGACAAAGGATCTTCTCTTCCTTTCACCAACTTCTTATGTAACAGGTTTCAGTTCATACTGGAACAACATCGGTGAGTTGAAGAACCAGGGTCTTGAGTTCTCTATCAGTTCTCAGAATATCCGCACAAAGGATTTCACCTGGACCACAGACTTCAACCTTACAAAGCAGAGCATCAAGGTTAACAAGTTGCCTAATGGTGACGATGTTCAGTATGGCGACGGTAACATGTATATCCTCCGTGAAGGTGAGTCTATGCATACATTCTTCTTGCCTGTGGCTAAGGGTGTAAACTCAGAGACCGGTTTGATGGAGTTCTGGATTGACCCTGAGGATGAGTCTAAGGGTGTAACCAACGAGTATAGCAAGGCTGGTAGTACTATTGTTGGCAAGGGTGTGCCTGACTGGGTAGGCGGTATGACCAATACCTTCCGTTATAAGGATTTTGACCTTTCATTCATGATTTCATATCAGTTTGGTGCCGATATGTTCGATTATCCAGGTTACTTCCTTACCTATAGCGACGGTGTGCGCGTGGGTACATTCAATGTATCTAAGCGTGTGGCTGGCAATTACTGGCAGAAACCAGGTGACCAGACCGAGTTCCCACGTCCTATCTACGGTAACCCATTCCGTTCTGATAAGTTCTCTACCCGTGAGATTATCTCAACAGACAACATCCGTGTACGTGACATCACATTCGGTTGGACAGTGCCTTACTTCAAGAAGTATATCAGCAACTTGCGCATTTATTTCCGTGCAACAAACCCATTCCTGATTTACAACGCAGCTAAGGATATTGATCCAGATGTTGATATCAATGGTTATCGTCAGACCGATACTCCTACAACACGACAGTTCTTGTTCGGTCTCAACTTTAGTTTTTAATTAATTCATAGGAAAAAGGATATGAAAAAGATATATTTAGCATTGGGTATTGCCGCTAGCATGATGTTCTCATCATGCAGCGACTTCCTGGACCAGGAGCCATCTATTGAGTTGCCTACTGAGTCAGCTATCACAACTACATCTGACTTGCGTAATGCAGTAAATGGTATTGCTTATGTATTGACAGAAAGCAGAATGACTTATGCATCAGAATTCGCTCTCTTCGCAGATACTCGCTGCAACGATTTCAAGGTAACTGCAGACAACAATCAGTTGGGTGAGCTCAGATTTTACATGTACAATTCTAAAGGTTCATTCAATGATTATGCATATTTCGCATTCTACCAGGCTTTGGGTAATGTGAATAGCGCATTGAAGTCTATCGAAAATGGCCAAGTTGAAGGCGATGCTGCCGAGATTAACAACTATAAGGGACAGCTTTTGGCTTGGAGAGGTATGTTGCACTTCGACTTGGCTCGTATGTTCTGCCACATCCCTACTACTGTAGAGAATCCTGCAAGCGAACTTGGTCTGGTTCTTTCAGACCAGGTATTTGACAAGGATTACAAGGGCACTCGTACAGATTTGGCATCTACATACACATTCATTATCAAGCAGTTTACAGATGCACTTCCTTTGTTGGAGAAGAAGTCTGATAATGGTTACTTCAACTATTATGCAGCTCTTGGTCTTCGTGCCCGTGCTTACCTCTATAAGGGTCAGTATGCAGAGGCTTTGGCTGATGCTAAGGAAGTAATTGGTGAGGGTGGTTTCAAGATGTTGAACCGCGACAATTATGTTGAGGCTTGGACTAAGGAGAAGGCAGATGAAACCATTCTGGAGTTCATGCAGACCGACAAGTATAACCAGCAGCGTTATGCTCCTGGTTACTATTGCGATGCGGATGGTTACTCAGAGAATGCTTTCAACGAGGAGGGTTATCTGTATAAGTATCTTGTTGCCAACAAGGATAAGGATATTCGTGCTGGCTTGATCAAGGATCAGTCTGCAGCTAGCTACAAGAAGGCTGCAGGTTTCTATCCTAACAAGTATCCAGGTCGTAACGGCAATCTCTATGTTAACAACACGAAGTTGCTCCGTCTCTCAGAGATGTATCTGATTGCAGCTGAGGCTCAGTGGCATCTTGATAACCCTGGTTCATACGATTTGGCAAAGACAAGTGCCAAAGCAGCTCAGTATATCAATGCTATTGACAAGAACCGTATTGCCGGTTATACAGATAAGGCTTCTGTTACACTTGCAGACATTCTTCATGAATATGAAATCGAGATGTTCTGCGAGAACCAGATTACATTCGCTTACTGGCGTAATCGTCAGAGTGTAACAAATCAGGCTAACCAAGAGATAAAGTATAATGATTATCGTACCATTATGGCTATCCCACAGTCTGAGATTGATTACAACAAGGCTCTTCAACAGAACCCTGAATATTAATAAGATAATATTTTTAATCAACGATATAGGAATGCCATGAGTGGCATTTTCTATAAATCTCTCGGGAGAGGCTGGCTGTGAAGCTCGCCTCTCTTTTTTTTGTCTTTTTATTTGCGTATCTGATATTTTATTCGTAACTTCGCACCGTCTAAAGTAATATGGCTATGGAAGAGATAAGAAAATACCCAGTAGGAATGCAAACTTTCTCTGATATACGAGAGGGTAATTATGTGTACGTAGATAAGACAAGGTATATTGTCGATTTCTTGCGTAATGGTTCTAAATATGTGTTTCTGAGTCGTCCAAGACGATTCGGTAAGTCGCTTTTTGTCTCTACGCTCCAGGCATATTATGAGGGTAGGAAGGAACTGTTTGATGGTTTGGCACTTGGCGAATATGAGAAAGAATGGGTGAAACGTCCTGTTCTTCACTTCGACATGAGTACTGCCAAAAATCAGACACCCGAAGGGTTAGAAGAGATGCTGGGCTACATGCTTTCAGAATACGAGCAGGTCTATGGACGTGACGAATTGGCGGTGCAGCCGAGCCAGCGTTTGCAGTCTTTGGTAAAGCGTGCCTATAAGAAGACGGGTCAAAAGGTGGTCGTTTTGATAGACGAATATGATGCTCCTCTCTTGGATGTCGTGCATGAGAAGGAAAGTTTGATGCCATTGCGCTTGGTTATGAGGAAGTTCTATAGCCCATTGAAATATCTCGACCCTTGGCTGGAATTTACCTTTATCACGGGTATCACCAAGTTCTCTCAGTTGAGTATCTTTAGCGAGATCAATAATTTGGATAATATCAGCATGTTCGATCAGTATTCTGCTATCTGTGGTATCAGCAAGACAGAACTACTGACGGTGATGAAGCCTGATGTTGAGTTGCTAGCCAAGTCTTTGGGAAAAACTTTTGATGAAACGGTTGTCGAGTTGGGTTCATATTATGATGGTTATCATTTCAGTAAAAAATCAGAAGATGTGTTTAATCCGTTTAGTCTGGTTAAAGCGTTGAGAAGTAAGGAAATAGCAGCTTATTGGTTTAGTTCAGGTACTCCTGCATACATTATCAACACTTTACGCAAACATCATGTGGGGGTGATGGATATAGAACAGAAATCCGTAGGGGTGGATGATTTCGATGTCTCTCCTGAGCAGATGACTTCTGCTTTACCATTGCTTTATCAGAGTGGGTATCTCACCATCAAGAAGTATAACCCTATCTTGCAGAGCTATCAGCTGGATTATCCAAACAAGGAAGTGCGTGTAGGAATGGTTCGTTCCTTGGCTCCTAACTATCTCTCTCCAATATCGTTGAACAATAATAGTTTCATCTTCGACTTTTTGGAGCAACTATATAACAATAATATGGATGGTGCTTTGCAGAAAATGCAGGCTTATCTCGCCAGTATCTCCAATCGACTTGCCAACAAGAACGAGAAGGACTTCCAAACGGTCTTTTATCTCATTTTTAATTTGATGGGTGCTTACATCTTGGTGGAGGAGGATAGTGCAATAGGCAGAGCAGATGCCGTTCTTCACATGCCGGATACAATCTATGTGATGGAATTGAAGTTTGATAAGACGGCTGAGGAAGCTTTGCAACAGATTGATGACAAAGGCTATCTCATTCCTTATTCAGCTGACGGCAAACGAATGGTAAAAGTAGGAATCAACTACGACAGCCAGAAGCGAACCATTGGTGAATGGAAGATAGTAGAAGGGTAAATATTGCTTTTTGTTACTGTTTAAACGAGTGACATTGTATAACACTTTACGAGAACAGGTCTTTCATGGAGAAAAATGGCAGTAGGATGCAATATTATCCCTTGTTTCTTGTTATTATGATATACAAACTGTTGTGGAAATGAAAAAGAAAATAGTTATAATGATGGTGCTGCTGCTTGCTGTTGTGGGAGCAAAGGCACAAGAAGTGGAGAATCCGGTAGGCAGATTCTCGGTAATTCCCCGTATTGGTGTATCTCTGGCTAACTGGAGCGGATTGGTTCTCGAACCTGAGAAGGGAATCTCGCTAAAGCCTAAGTATCAGGCTGGATTCATGGGCGGCGCAGATGTGGAATATCGCATAAATAAGAGCCTGGGTATTACGCTGGGTGCTTATTATGCCCGACAGGGTATGCGTTTCCCTGACTGCGAGTTGACTGAGAATGCTGAAAAAGGGGAATATACAGGTATTAAGAATCATCATGTGAACCTCGATTATATCCAGGTACCGCTCATGCTGAAGGTCTATCTTGTTGAAGGCTTGTCGTTGAACACAGGCGTTCAGCTGGGATTCCTTTGTGGCGACGGCAAGGTTAAAAGAGAGGAAACCGACCTTCAGAAGGATAAAAACGGGTCTATTACATACAAGGATATGCAGGAAACCGAAGCTCCTTGGCCTGCCAAGAAGGTGGATGTAGCCATTCCTCTGGGCTTGAGCTATGAATATATGAACGTGATTCTGGATGCCCGATACAACGTGAGCCTGACGAAGGCTGGCAAGGGCGATTGGGATAACTGCAAGAACAAGGCTCTGACCTTTACCGTGGGTTATCGTTTTACATTATAAAAGAATATTTGGATAGAAATAAGAAAAGCCTCAAATCCGCAAAGGATTTGAGGCTTTTATCTTATCTGATAATCAGATGATTCTATGATTCTTTATCCTACCTGGCTTCCTGGCTTAACCTTGCCAAGGAGAGAAGTTACGTTCAATGAGCCGTCGAAGTTGACAGCACTCAGAATCATACCCTGACTCTCGATGCCCATCATCTTGCGAGGAGCAAAGTTGGCTACGAACAATACGTCCTTGCCGATCAGCTGTTCTGGTTCGTAGTAGGCTGCGATACCTGAGCAGATGGTGCGCTCTACGCCAGAACCATCGTCGATGGTGAACTTCAGGAGTTTCTTAGACTTCTTTACCTTCTCGCAGTTCAGAATGTGACCTACGCGGATATCGAGTTTTTCGAAATCATCGAAGCTAACCTCTGGCTTGATAGGAGCAGCCTGATAAGAAGCCTCCTCGTTAGCCTTCTTGGTGTCAGCGAGCTTCTGGAGCTGTCTTTCGATAACCTCATCCTCAATTTTCTCGAAGAGCAATTCAGGCTCACCGAGCTGGGTACCAGCCTTGAGCAAATCTGTGCTGCCGAGCTGAGTCCACTCGAAGTTAGGCATATTGATCATCTTGCGGAGTTTCTCTGAAGAGAATGGCAAGAATGGCTCGAAGGCGATGGCGAGGTTGGCAACCAACTGCAGGGAGATGTTCAGGATGGTCTCCACACGCTTAGGATCGGTCTTCCAAACCTTCCAAGGCTCACACTCTGTGATGTATCGGTTACCGATACGTGCCAGGTTCATTGCCTCTTTCTGAGCCTCGCGGAACTTGAATACGTTGAGATACTGCTCTACCTTCTCCTTCACGTCCTTGAACTCAGCGATAGCCTTCTCATCTACCTCCTGCAATTCACCACAGGCAGGAACTACGCCGCCCCAATACTTCTTGGTGAGTTGGAGGGCACGGTTTACGAAGTTACCGTAAACGGCAACCAACTCAGAGTTGTTGCGCTCCTGGAAATCCTTCCAGGTAAAGTTGTTGTCCTTGGTCTCAGGCGCATTGGCTGTCAATACATAGCGCAATACATCCTGCTTGCCTGGCAAATCTACGAGATACTCGTGCAACCATACAGCCCAGTTGCGGGATGTTGAAATCTTATCATCCTCCAGGTTCAGGAACTCGTTGGCTGGTACGTTGTCTGGCAAGATATAGTCGCCGTGAGCCTTCAACATAGTAGGGAAGATGATGCAGTGGAACACGATATTGTCTTTACCGATGAAGTGAACGAGACGAGTCTCAGGATCCTGCCACCACTTCTGCCATGTTCCCCACTTTTCTGGATGAGCATCGCAAAGCTCCTTGGTGTTTGAGATGTAGCCGATAGGTGCATCGAACCAAACGTAGAGCACCTTTCCATCTGCACCCTCTACTGGAACAGGAATACCCCAATCCAAGTCGCGTGTCATCGCACGTGGCTGAAGATCCATATCCAACCAGCTCTTGCATTGGCCGTAAACATTGGTACGCCACTCTTTGTGGCCTTCCAGAATCCACTTCTTCAACCAATCCTGATACTTGTTCAATGGAAGATACCAGTTCTTGGTAGGCTTCTTTATGAGACCATGACCAGGGTTGTTCTTGTTGGTAGGGTTAATGAGCTCCTCAGGAGAGAGGGTAGCACCACATTTCTCGCATTGGTCGCCATAAGCACCCTCTGCACCACAGCGAGGACAAGTACCTACGATATTACGGTCGGTAAGGAATTCGCCTGTTACCTCGTCGCAGAACTGCTCCTCTACCTTTTCTTCCAATACGCCCTTGTCATAGAGTGTGCGGAAGAAGTCTGAAGCAAACTTATTGTGAGTTGGCGAAGTGGTACGGCTGTAAATATCAAAAGAGATACCGAAGTCCTCGAAGCTCTTCTTGATGAGATTGTGATAGCGATCAACCACCTCCTGAACGGTAATTCCCTCTTTCTTGGCACGGATAGTAACAGGTACACCATGCTCATCGCTACCGCCGATGAAGGCAACATCCTGCTTCTTGAGGCGGAGGTAGCGAACATAGATATCGGCTGGCACGTAAACACCTGCCAGGTGACCGATGTGCACACCACCGTTGGCATAAGGCAAAGCCGCAGTCACGGTAGTACGTTTAAAGTTCTTTTGTTCCATATTAGCTAATATATTTTTGTTATTTGGCTGCAAAATTACAAAAAATGTTGGAGATAAGAAAGAATTATCGTCGCTTTTTCTTACTTATATATATAATAAGGTGTAAAAAGCTGGGTTCTTTAGTGTTTTTATAGTAAGGATAGCGTAGGGCAGGATACAAAAAAAAGGCCCTTCGCATCTCTGCAAGAGCCTCCCATCTTGTACATTTCCATCAGACTCCTCCCTGATAGGACTGTACCTAATTATTATCATTTACTCTTTCTAAGAACTTATTCGTTCTGACAACTTATGTTGTTGACCTTTTACAATCTAATTACCTTAGTATGTAGAAAACTTCCTCCTTATATATTTTTATCTATAGAGAGATTTCTTACATTACGTTCATATAGGCGATAACGGCCAACTCTGCAAGAAGAATTACGAAACCAATCTTCTTTACTGCGTCTGTAATTTTAAAAATGCAATCCATAATCTTAATAGTTTTGTTGTTAATAATCAAACTAGCGTTGTGCTAGCGTTCTTTTTACGGTTGCAAAGGTAATGCATTTTTTTATCCTATATGGGGTAATTTTTATTAGAATTAGTGATTTCCGTAAATTTAAAAGGTAATTAAAATCAATTATTACACCTTATAGAGTAAAAATTACCCCGTCTTAGACGATTTTGCTATTCGTTTTTGTCTGTTTTTTGTGGTACTTTTGTCTTTATGGGGTAATATTTTCGTAATAACAAAAGAAAATAGCCATTCAAAAACAGGTTTATAACTATTTTAAAATGGCTATTCTTCTATTTTTTTCTCCCTTTTTCTTTATAGATCCAACTTTTTAGAGCGAATGATAGGAAAAAACGGATTTTTATCCTTTTACATATATCTTCTTTATGATTATAAATGTCCTCTTTCTGCCCAATCGCCTCTGTCGAGGGTTCTGTATCCCACGGCTTCTGCTATATGGTCAGGCTTAATCTGTTCACTTCCTGCCAAATCAGCAATGGTTCGTGCCACTTTCAGTATTCTGTTATAGGCTCTGGCTGACAAAGAAAGCTTCTGTGCACACCACCGTTGGCATAAGGCAAAGCCGCAGTCACGGTAGTACGTTTAAAGTTCTTTTGTTCCATATTAGCTAATATATTTTTGTTATTTGGCTGCAAAATTACAAAAAATGTTGGAGATAAGAAAGAATTATCGTCGCTTTTTCTTACTTATATATATAATAAGGTGTAAAAAGCTGGGTTCTTTAGTGTTTTTATAGTAAGGATAGCGTAGGGCAGGATACAAAAAAAAGGCCCTTCGCATCTCTGCAAGAGCCTCCCATCTTGTACATTTCCATCAGACTCCTCCCTGATAGGACTGTACCTAATTATTATCATTTACTCTTTCTAAGAACTTATTCGTTCTGACAACTTATGTTGTTGACCTTTTACAATCTAATTACCTTAGTATGTAGAAAACTTCCTCCTTATATATTTTTATCTATAGAGAGATTTCTTACATTACGTTCATATAGGCGATAACGGCCAACTCTGCAAGAAGAATTACGAAACCAATCTTCTTTACTGCGTCTGTAATTTTAAAAATGCAATCCATAATCTTAATAGTTTTGTTGTTAATAATCAAACTAGCGTTGTGCTAGCGTTCTTTTTACGGTTGCAAAGGTAATGCATTTTTTTATCCTATATGGGGTAATTTTTATTAGAATTAGTGATTTCCGTAAATTTAAAAGGTAATTAAAATCAATTATTACACCTTATAGAGTAAAAATTACCCCGTCTTAGACGATTTTGCTATTCGTTTTTGTCTGTTTTTTGTGGTACTTTTGTCTTTATGGGGTAATATTTTCGTAATAACAAAAGAAAATAGCCATTCAAAAACAGGTTTATAACTATTTTAAAATGGCTATTCTTCTATTTTTTTCTCCCTTTTTCTTTATAGATCCAACTTTTTAGAGCGAATGATAGGAAAAAACGGATTTTTATCCTTTTACATATATCTTCTTTATGATTATAAATGTCCTCTTTCTGCCCAATCGCCTCTGTCGAGGGTTCTGTATCCCACGGCTTCTGCTATATGGTCAGGCTTAATCTGTTCACTTCCTGCCAAATCAGCAATGGTTCGTGCCACTTTCAGTATTCTGTTATAGGCTCTGGCTGACAAAGAAAGCTTCTCCATTGCCATTCGGAGCAGTTCGATACCTTGTTCGTCGGGTTCGGCAAACTGATGAATCATTCTTTCGGTCATCTGGGCGTTGCAATGGATGCCTTTATAATCTTTGAATCTTTCGGCTTGAACTTCTCTTGCCTTGATGACTCTTTCCCTGATCTTGGCACTTGGCTCACCTGGTGCTGCCTTCGATATGTCCTGGAAAGGAACAGGACTGATTTCGCATTGGATGTCGATGCGGTCGAGTAACGGACCCGAAATCTTGTTCATGTATCTTTGAATCTGGCCTGGCGTGCAGACACAGCGATGTGTCGGATCACCATAATATCCGCATGGACAAGGGTTCATACTTGCCACAAACATGAATGAACATGGGTAATCTGTAGAATATTTCGCTCTGCTGATGTTGATGTGGCGGTCTTCCAATGGCTGGCGGAGTACTTCCAGAGTGGTTTTATTGAACTCCGGAAGTTCATCGCAGAACAGAACGCCATTATGGGCGAGCGATATTTCTCCCGGTTGTGGCGATGTTCCACCGCCTACCAGAGCCACTTGAGAGATGGTATGGTGAGGAGACCGGAACGGGCGTTGGGAAATGAGTGATACATTCTTGCCCAGTTTGCCTGCAATGGAGTGAATCTGTGTTGTTTCCAGACTCTCAGATAGCGTGAGGGGAGGAAGAATGGACGGCAAACGTTTTGCCATCATTGACTTTCCGGAACCTGGAGGACCTACCATAATCAGGTTGTGTCCGCCAGCCGCAGCCACTTCGAGCGCTCTTTTCACGTTCTCCTGACCGCGGACGTCGGCATAATCGTATTCACAATGAACCTGGTTTTCGTAGAATTCCTTGCGGGTGTCAACGATAGTAGGAGAAGGATTGCTTCTGTCGCTCATGAATTGTATGACTTCGAAAAGTGTTTTCATGCCGTAAACCTCAAGATTGTTTACGACAGCCGCTTCCCGAGCGTTCTGTTCCGGCACAATCAGTCCCTTAAAGTGCTCTGCTCTGGCTCTGATAGCTATCGGCAGGGCACCTTTGATAGGCTGGAGCGTACCGTCAAGGCTCAGCTCGCCTACCATCATGTACTCTTTCAGATGATCTTCGGGAATGTTGTTGTTGGCGCCTAGAAGTCCGATTGCAAGCGGCAAGTCGAAACTGCTGCCCTCTTTCCGGAGGTCAGCTGGAGCCAGATTGATGGTGATGTCGGCTATCGGAAATTTGAAGCCGCTATACTGGAGAGCTGCTGAAATTCGGTTACGGCTCTCTTTGACCGCCTCGTCGCCTAAGCCTGTGAGGTGGTACATGACGCCTCTGTTGAGGCTTACTTCTACGGTTACAGTAGTTACTTCTAGTCCGTTAACTGCTGCACAATATGTCTTTACTAACATATAGGCGTGCTTTTTATGGGTTCTTGACTAGCTCGAAAGTATTTATTTTAGCAGTTGGTCGAGCTTATTGTAAAGCTCTTGCTTTTTCATGCCTCGGGCGATGATTTTACCATTTTGAAGTATGATGTTGTCAGGAAGGTTTCCCAATCCCAACTTCTTCAAGGTCTTGTCTTCCAGCATTTCGCCGTTGCAGATGATAGGGCATGTGATGGAGTCGCGCTTGATGTTGTTCTTGCATTCGCTCTTGCTGGCATCCAGACAGAAAGCCATCAGCTTAAGCTTGCCGTTCGATTTCTTCTGACGGCTCTTCAGTTCGCGCTGTATGTCCTGGCTGTCATAGTTATAGGTAGCCCAGGTGTAGATTACGGCAACCGGAGCGCTGCTCATTTCTGTACTAGAAACGAGTTTTCCGTTGATATCGTATGCTGTAAATGAAGGCAGGGTTGCACCGATGCCTACATTCTTCATGGTTTCTGCCAACTGTTTCATCTTAGCCAACTGTCCGTTTTTAGGCTGTTCCTTCTCTACGATATTGATGAGTGAGAGCGCCTTGCGGTAATCAGGTTGTGTAGAAGTGATGAAGTATTTTTTGATCAGATAGATGCTGCACACAGAATTCGGATGTTCTCTGATGAAGTCTTCAGCATGCTTTTTAGCCTCAGGTGGCGTATCTTTCAGGATGTTCTGGCGGAATTTTGTCATCAGTTCGTTATCCTCGGTTCCGCTTACCTCCATTTCCTTAAGGTGCGAAGCATCTGCCTCGATTTCTACTGATTTGCCCGATTTTGCGAAGATAGGCTGCTCAGAGAAATTAGGGAAAACAAGCATAATGGTAAAATCTTCCTTACATTCGGTTTCGAAAGTGAAACGGCCGCCTTCTACCTTGATGGTGTCAACGCCTTCGAAGCCCCCGTCAGGACTGTATACATAAAACTCGCCTTGATTCATATTGAGAAATTTGCCTTCAAACTTGAAATGCCCACTGCTAACACCACATGATGTTAAGACCAGCGTAATGAATAAAATGAGGATGTAAGCAAATTTTTTCATAAGGAAAAACTTTAAGGTGCCGCGAGCGGGACTCGAACCCGCACAGCCATTACTGGCCAAGGGATTTTAAGTCCCTCGTGTCTACCAATTCCACCATTGCGGCATGGTAAACGTTAAGAGTTGAGCGGAAAACGGGACTCGGACCCGCGACCCCAACCTTGGCAAGGTTGTGCTCTACCAACTGAGCTATTTCCGCGTTATGTGGGTGCAAAGGTAATGCTATTTCTTTAAATCTCCAAACGATTTACATTTTTTAAGACAAGAAAGCGCCATTTTTTTCGTTTGCCCTCCGTTTCTGCTTAGTTTCCCACGTATATATCGGTTCCTTTGCCGCCGTAGGTTACCCGATATTGCATCAGCGGCTTGTCGCTTTTGCTCTTTCCGCCGCTTGTGATGGTTCCGTTTTCCAGGCTGTAGATGCGTTTACATTTGTCGCAAATTACCGATTGGCGGTTGCCGGTCCATTCCAGCGGATAGTTGGTTCCACCATATTGTTCCAGGCAGTTTGGACATTGGCGGTCCCAGGCTACAGGTCCGCTGAAGTTGGATAATCCCATGATGAAGCCGTTCTTTTTGGCATCTTTAGGGTCGTTGCCCGCTCCCAGATAAGTATAGTTGGCATAATTCTCCTTCGCTGTAGAGAGGATGATGGTTTCAGTCTGGTTTTTCCCATCGTTTAATGTAGAATAGATATTCCAAGCTCCATTCACCTTTTTGGCGCTAACCATCGTGTAGACGCCCGTTCCGTTGAGGGCTGTTTCCAGACTTGTGCCCGGATGGTATTGCGACTTGAAGTAGAACTGGCAGGGATATTTGGTGCTGATGCTGTTTTCTGCATCGCATGAACAAAGTAAGAGCATAGCTATTCCAGCCATGCTCTTCACCTTATTATATATATATACCTTATTATATATGCTATTCTTCATGCAGAAACCTTTCAGTCTTTATTTCAGAAGATTCTTCTCGGCATTCTCCATGCGCTCGAAGTGGAACTCAGAGAGGGTCTGCTCCATCAGCGCCTGAATCTTGTCGTTGCAGAGATTGCCGATGCTGCCTTCGTGAGTATGATGAATATCCTTGTTTGGCTTGAATTCGCCAGCCTCGATTTCCAGTCCTACCTTCTTGTAAGCATCGCGGAATGGCATTCCGTTGGCTGCAAGCTGGTTAACTTCTTCTACTGAGAACATAGGGTCGTAGCGAGGATCGTCAAGAATATGCTCGTTCACCTCCATCTTGTTGATGATGTAGGCAGCCATCTGCAGACAGTCCTTCAACTCGTCGAAGGCAGGGAGGAACACTTCCTTGATAATCTGGAGATCGCGGAAATAGCCTACTGGCAGGTTGTTCATGATGAGCATTACCTGCTGTGGAAGGCTCTGGAGCTTGTTGCTCTTGGCGCGAATCAACTCGAATACGTCTGGATTCTTCTTGTGTGGCATGATGCTCGAACCGGTGGTACACTCCTTAGGCAATTTCACGAAACCGAAGTTCTGACAGTTGAACATACAGGCGTCGAAAGCCATCTTTGCCAAAGTTCCTGCCACGGTAGCCATTGCGAAAGCCACGTTGCGCTCCATCTTTCCTCTGCCCATTTGTGCATAAACCACATTATAGTCCATGCTGTCGAAACCGAGAAGTTCGGTGGTCATGGTGCGGTTCAATGGGAATGAACTTCCATAGCCGGCAGCGCTACCCAATGGGTTGCGGTTGGTCATGCGGTAAGCAGCCTGAAGGAAGAGCATGTCATCGGCAAGTCCTTCAGCATAAGCGCCAAACCAGAGACCGAATGATGAAGGCATAGCCACCTGCAGATGGGTGTAGCCCGGCATCAGCACGTCCTTATACTGGTTGCTCTTCTGAATCAGCTCGTCGAAGAGAATCTTCACGGCGTCCACAATCTCCTTCAACTCATGACGGGTGAAGAGTTTGAGGTCTACGAGAACCTGGTCGTTGCGTGATCTACCCGAATGAATCTTCTTGCCCATGTCGCCCAGTTTCTGGGTGAGCATCAGTTCTACCTGGGAATGAACGTCTTCCACGCCGTCTTCTATTACGAATTCGCCCTTGTCGGCGATGGCGTAGATGTTTTTCAGTTCGGCAAGGAGCTGGGTGAGTTCATCTTTCTCCAGGAGTCCGATGCTTTCGAGCATGGTGATGTGTGCCATACTGCCCAGCACGTCATACTTGGCTAGATAGAGGTCGAGTTCGCGGTCTCTTCCTACGGTGAATCTTTCAATTTCCTTGTTTACTTCGAAGTTCTTTTCCCAAAGTTTATGTGCCATAATTTCTTTATTTATTAATCCTGGTAAGGAATCATCGCAAGCGCATCAGCAATTTTTTCGATGCCTTCCTGCAATGGCTTCTTCACCATACCCTTGATAAACATGTTAAGTTCTGCCTTGATGGTGAGTTTCATTTTGCATGAGAACTCGCCTGTAGGGAGCAGCTGAATCCAGAAGTTGAAAGGAACAGGGCTGTTTTCTGTTTCAAACTTGATGGTCTTAGGTTCCTCGCGGTCGATGATGCGCATCTTGATTTCACCCACCATAGGTGCTGTGATAGAGATGCTGTCGCTATCAAACTTGAGGTCCTTCAGCTTTTCCATTTCCTTTCTCTTGTCCTCAGGAATCTGGTCTTTCACCTGCTCGAAGCGGTCTTTGAGCATCTGCAGGTTGTTCAGATCGCTCAATGTACGGTAAACAGATTCCTGCTTGTGAGGAATCTGTTTGATATTACTTTCGAATGTACTTGTACTCATTATTGATGGGTCAGCTTGATTACTTCTTCCAGTTAGCTGGATCCTTGCGCCACTCGTGGAGCAGCTCTACGTCTTCCTGCTTGATATAGCCAGTCTCCAGAGCCTCTGCCACTACGTGCTCATAGTCGGTCAAAGTAACCAGCTTTACGTTAGCATCAGCAAAAGCCTTCTCGGCGATAGGGAAACCATAGGTATAGCTAGCTACCATGCCCACAATCTCGTTGCCGTTCTTGCGGAGAGCCTCTACTGCCTTGAGAGAGCTGCCGCCGGTAGAAATCAAGTCTTCTACTACCACAACCTTAGCCTTAGGGTCGAGCTGACCTTCGATGAGGTTCTGCATACCGTGATCCTTTGGTTTAGAACGAACGTATACGAAAGGCATGTTCAGTTCGTCAGCAACCAAAGCACCCTGCGCGATGGCACCCGTAGCTACTCCGGCTACAGCATCAGCCTCTGGGAACTGCTCCAGGATAGCGTGAACGAGCTCAAGCTTTACATAATTGCGGAGTTCTGGGAATGAGAGAGTCTTGCGGTTATCGCAATAGAATGGTGACTTCCAGCCAGAAGCCCATGTGAATGGATCATTAGGCTGCAACTTGATTGCCTTTACTTTCAATAACTTAGATGCGAATTCTTTCTTCAGTTTGTCCATAATCTTTAAAGGATTAAATTATTATTAATTATTTTGCAAAGGTACAATGATTTTTGCACACGGCGGCTATATTTAGGGTTAAAATGTTTTAACTCTCGGCAAAAAGGGCCTTTAGTCATGTGCGAAACCTACAGTCAGCACGCTTATCTTCATCTTTCCGGCTGCTTTTATCAGGGTTTCCGCACAGGAGATGATGGTGGCTCCGGTGGTGCATACGTCGTCGATGATGAGGATATGTTTGCCCTCAAGTTGCGTGATGGGGTGCTCGCCCTGCCCGTCATGATAGGTTGCTGCGGCTTCAAAAACCTGGCTCACGTTTTCCTGTCTTTCCTGCCGGTTCTTGTGGGTTTGGCTTTCGCTAAACTTTTTCCTTCTTACGGCATCCTTGATGATGGTCAGATGGGTGAGTTGCTGGATGCCTTTGGCGATGAGAAGGCTCTGGTTATAGCCGCGTTCTTTCTCTCGTTTTCGGGTGAGCGGGATGGGGATGATGGCGTCTATTCCGTCGAAGAACTGAATGCCTACCCCCTTCTTTGCCAGCATTCTGCCCAGATAGATTCCCATTTCAGGATGATGCATGTATTTCAGCTGGTAGATGGCTCTAGCCGATGTGGCATGGCTGATGTGATGGAAGAGAGCGCAGCAGCGTTCGATGGGAATCAGATGCCAGAAGAGTTTTGCCATCTCGTTGTCGTAGGGCTGTTTCCAGGTATCGGTTCCCGGCATGCGGAACAGACATTTTATGCATATCATCTCCTCCCCGCCAGCGAGCACATTTCCGCAGATGGCGCAGGTTCGGGGGAAGAATAAATCTAATATGTCTCTTAACAGACTGGTACGCATGGCTTTACTCTTAATTTTGAGGTTTGGATATTGAACTTGATGCTTTGCTTTAGAATTCCTCTTCGAAATCGATGTCTCCCAGATCTTCTTCCTTCATCCGGTCGATGCATTTGTGGATAACCTCCATGCTGTATCCTCTTCCCAGGGCAAAGCGGATGAGTTTCATCGAGCGTTCATAGTCGTTCTTTGCCTTGATGGTTTTATATTTGTTTTTCATCAGGGGCAGGAGGGTTTCCATATACAGGTCGTCTTCTATCTCTTCGAAGATTGGGTCGGAGATATCCTTCGGAATATGTTTCATCCACAGCGCCTGTTCCACCTTCCGGCGTCCCCACTTGTTGTATTTTATCTTGTCGTTGATAAAGAAGCGTGCGAAACGTTCGTCGTCGATGAATTTCTTCTCGGTCAGGAATTCCATGTTTCTGGCGATGGCATCTTCGGGCAGTTCCCACTTCTTCATCTTGTCGATCATCTCTTGCGAGCAATGTTCGGCTTGGGTGCAGAGGGTGGTGAGCTTCAGGAGCGCCTGTTGCTCGGTCATCGGCTTTTTATACTTTGAACTTTGAGATTTGAACATGATGATTTTACTTTGAACTTTGAGATTTGAACATTGAACTTTATGATTTGCCGGCTCGCATCATTCTCTGCTTTCCGAAGGCATCTTCCTTTGTATCAATAGCTTTAAAACTCAATCCTTCCAGCATTTCCCTTGTTTCTTTTTCGTAGATAGGATTGATTTCGAAGTATAATGCACCTCCGGATTTGAGGGCAGAAGAGGCATATTCGGCGATGGCCCTATAGAACTTCAGAGGCTCTTCATCGGGCACGAAGAGGGCGATTCCGGGTTCGTGTTCCAACACATTCTTCTCCATATCCGCTTTCTCCTTTTCGCAGATATACGGGGGATTGCTCACGATGATGTTCCATCTTCCGGCATCCGATGTTTCCGCCAACTTCAGGGCATCCTGATATTCTATTTTTACGTTACCGGCATCCAGAAGCGCAACATTTCCCTGTGCTATCTTCAAGGCATCTTCTGAAATATCCCAACCCGTAACCTCCGAGCCGCCGATGTCCAGTCCCAGCGTAATGGCGATGCAGCCCGAACCCGTACAGATGTCCAGGATGCGGGTGGTGTTTTCTTCCTTCTCTCCTTCCGTAATCCCTTTGTTTTCAGTCGCATCTTTTTCTATCCACTCGCAGAGTTCCGCCGTTTCGGGTCTCGGAATCAGCACGCCCGGCTCTACATGGAAGGTTCTTCCTGCAAAGTCAGCTTCGCCCAGAACATACTGTACAGGTTCGCCTTTTTGCAATCTTCTGATAATTTCTTCCAGTTTTCTTTCTTCATCTGCAGATAATTCATTAACTTTGCCGCAGATTATGTCGGTCAGCGTCATTCCGTACTTCACATCGAGCACGGTGCGGACGATAGCCTGTGCTTCGCCCGCCTCATATAGAGGGGTAATGGATTGCCAAAGTTGTTGATACGTTTTCATCTCTAAATCGTATATTATGGTTTGATTTGAGAGCAAAGGTACGACATTTTATCGAAAAGTAAGTAAAAAACGAAGAAAAGTTTTAGATATGGAACAAAATAATGTTTCTTTTCAGAATGTGAAGACGGGCGAACCGTTGTCGCAAAAGGAAATAGACGAAATGTTTATGCGCCGCTGTCTGCAGCTGGCGAAAAACGGAAGAGAGAATGCCAAACCCAATCCGATGGTGGGAGCCGTTATCGTGAGTGGGGATGGCAGAATCATCGGCGAAGGCTATCATGTAAGATGCGGAGAAGGGCATGCTGAAGTCAACGCCTTTGCATCTGTTAAGCCCGAGGATGAGCATCTGTTAAGCCAAGCTACCATCTATGTGAGTCTCGAACCCTGCTCTCATTACGGCAAGACGCCGCCTTGCGCCGATTTGATAGTAAGAAAAGGAGTAAAGCGATGCGTTTGCGGCTGCGTAGATCCCTTTGCCAAGGTTCAGGGCCGCGGTATCCGCAAGATTCGCGAGGCAGGCATCGAGGTAACAGTAGGCGTTCTGGAGGCGGAATGTCTCGAACTCAACAAGCGCTTCATCACCTTCAACACCCATCAGCGTCCTTACATCATCCTGAAATGGGCGCAGACCGCGAATGGCTTTCTTGACAACGGGGGTAGGGGTATGGCTATTTCCTCGCCTTTCACCAAGATGCTCTCCCACAAGTTGCGTGCTGAGAACGATGCTATCCTCATAGGCCGCGTAACCGATGAGCGCGACCACAGTCAGCTCAACGTTAGAGATTGGAGCGGCAAGGACCCGATGCGCCTGGTCATCGACCGCCATCATCCTTGTTTCGAAGGTCTGGATTTCTCACGGGGCAAGACGGAAGTGTTGCAGCAAATCATGCAGTACTTATATAATAATAAGGTGCAGTCGCTGATAGTAGAGGGAGGCGCCATCACCCATCAGGCATTCCTCGATGCTGGACTTTGGGATGAAATCAGGGTAGAAACGTTGTTGTCCACATCTGTGGAAAACTCCGTAACTTCTGGAACGCCAGCGCCTATGCTTCCTCATAACGTCCGGTTAATCAGCCATGAGGCGTATGATGGAAATGTTATCAACACCTACGAGCGGATGTAATCTTCTCATAGATTTGCTTTTCCCTTCGGCCAGCGATTTTCAATTCACAGATGACACAGATTTAGTGGCGTATGCCCAATTCAACATTCAATATTCAACACTTAACATTCAAGAAAATGAGTAACAGATTTACATCGCGTCTGAGCGATGACGACGATTTCAAGCGAGACGAACTGATACGTAAGATAGAGCATTCGGTAGAGCAGATGACGCTCTCAGAACTGGAAGCCCTGTCCTACGATATGTTTACCAAGGGTTATATGGAGGATTATTAGATTCCTGTTTTAACTCAAATAGCTTCGAAGACTGATGCAAGTACTTACGAAAGCCGATAAATAATGAGGTTTCTGTCCAACAATTAGACGCTGGTGTCTAATTGTTGGACAGTTTGTTTAATGAGAGCTTTTATTTAATGGTTTGATTATCAGGAGAAATGCTGTTTTGGCACGGCTCTTGTCCTTATCATGCCAAAATGAAGAAGATTATGAAAAGAACAGGAATATTAATAGGATGGCTGGTTTGGACGGCTGGCGTCTCGGCACAGAGCTGGAGCCTTGACGACTGCATGAAATACGCCGTGGAGCACGCCACGGAGGTGAAGCGGGAGGTGGTGAATGCCCGCCAGCGCAAGCAGGATTACCAGCATGCTGTGGCAGGATTCCTGCCTACCGTTACGGGCGGCGTGCAGGGACAGTATGCCTGGGGACGAAACATCGACCCGGAAACCAATACTTATAATAATGTAACGACATTCAACAACTACTATCAGCTTTATGCCGAACTGAATGTCTTCGACGGTTTCGCCACCATCAACGCCTTGAAGCAGGCTAAGTTGAGCCGGGATTATTCAGCCACGGCGATGCAGAAGATTCAGGACGACCGAGCCATCGACGTGATGCAGAAATATGTGGATGCTGCCTATGCTGAGGCAAGCATTCGGATAGCAAGCGAGAAACTGAACGAAAGCAAACGGATGCTGACTAAGATGAAGCGCCTGTATGAACTGGGCGAGAAAGGCCGACCGGATGTGGTACAGATGGAATCGCAGGTGGCAGAAGATGAATACAATCTTACGCATCAGGAGAATGTGGCAAAACAGAGTCTGCTCGCCTTGAAATCCGCGATGAATTTTCCGGTGGATGAAGAACTGAAAATCCAGATAGCTGAAGAGCGGAATCTGAAGCTAAAGGCAGAAAATAAAGAGGTTTCAGCTTCTTATACAAATTCCGAAGCCATTTACCAGGGTTTCCAGCATATTTCTCCCGATTTAAAGTCGGCAGAATACGAAGTGGAGCGGGCACGGTATGATTATAAAATAGCAAAAGGCAGATTGCTGCCATCACTCTCTCTCGGTGGCGGCATTTCTACCAACTATTATAAGAATCTCTCTCAGAAAGGGCAATACGATGGGTTTGCCTCGCAGTTTCACAACAACCAGGGCGAATACCTCGCGTTGACCCTTTCTATACCTATTTATAATAGCGACCGATGGCACAGCGTGAAGAAGGCACGCAACGACTGGCAACTGGCGCAGGTGAACCTGGAGGAAACCCGTCGCAAGCTTCACGACCAGATAGCCCAGGCGGTAATGGATGCAGAGGGTTACGCCAAGGAGTTGCATCAGATGCAGAAGAAGGTGGCCTCCGATTCGCTCGCCTATCACATGTCGAGCCGGAAGTTTGAGGAAGGAATGCTTTCCACCTTCGACCTTCATACCGCAGCCCAGACGCTTCTGGAAAGCAAAATCAAGGAACTCCAGATGCAGATGCTGCTCATTATCAAACAGAGATTGGTTGCTTATTACCAGGGAGAAAATTTAATTAAATAAACCTGGAGAATGCAAGTGAATTCTTCACTTTTCGTTCTTCACTCTTCACTTAAATTATGGATATAAAGATAGAAAAGAAAAAATATCTCGTGCCTCGCAAGTATTGGGCATGGATAGCAGGAGGAGCGGTTTTGATCGCAGTCCTCATTTGGTTGGGATTGAGCAATTTCTCTTCCACCCTGAAGGTGGATAGGAAGGGATTAAGCATCGGAACCGTGGAGAAGGCACAGTTCAACGATTATGTTTCGGTGGATGGACAGGTGGTTCCTATCTCCGTGGTACAGATCAGTTCCGAGGAAGGCGGTATCGTTCTGGAGAAAGTGGTGGATGAAGGTGCCCACGTAAACAAGGGCGATGTAATCGTGAAACTGAGCAATTCGAATCTCGACCTGGAGATTCTGAATGCCGAAAGCGAACTTGCCGAAAAGCAGGACATGCTGCGCAATACCCAGATTTCGATGGAGCAGGACCGTCTGAACAATAGCAACGAGGAACTGTCGCTTTCGCAGGATGTCATTACCAAGCGCCGTTCCTATCAGCATCAGGAGGCGTTGCACAAGGAAGAACTCAATTCGCGTGAGGAGTATCTCAAGGCAAAGGAAGATTACGACCTTGCCGTCAAGAAGCATGCGCTCATCAGCAAGCGATTGAAGAAGGATGCCCAGTTACGCCGTTCGCAGATGGATCAGATGGGCGATAATCTGGAAGCCATGCAGAAGAATGTGCAGCTGGTTCGCCAGCGCAAGGAGAAGCTGAACATCCGCAGCACCATTTCGGGTGAGATCGGTTTGCTCGATGTGGAACTGGGACAGAGCATCCAGGCTGGACAGAAGATTGGAGTCATCAACGACCTCAGCGATTTCAAGGTGCAGGCGCAGGTAGATGAGCATTACATCGACCGGGTAAAACCGGGACTTACTGCCACTTTCGACCAGAACGGCAAGCATTATCTCCTGCAGGTCCGCAAGGTTTATCCCGAGGTAAGAGACGGCAGGTTCCGCATCGACTTCGTCTTCAAAGGCGTTCGCCCTGGCAACATCCGAACCGGTCAGACTTATTATGTAGATTTGCAGCTCGGTCAGTCGAAGCAGGCAATAATCATCCCTAAAGGCACGTTTTATAGTGTAACAGGCGGTCAATGGATTTTTGTTTTAGACAAGAGTGGCAAGAAGGCTTATCGCCGAAAGATAACCATCGGTCGCCAGAATCCTCAGTATTATGAGGTAATTGAAGGCTTGGAGCCGGGTGAACAAGTCATCGTTAGTGGCTATGAAGCCTATAAGGATAATGATGTATTAGTTTTTAATTAGTAGTGATTAGTTAGTAGTGATTAGTGATAAATTGGGCTAACGCCCTTGAAACAGGATATTTGATATGAATCATATTATTAACGCATTCAAGAATCTGCCTCGAAGGGGTCAGCACAACTTCGTGAAGATCTTGTGTCTGGCGCTCGGATTGGCAATCAGTTCGGTAATTATTGCCGAGATTTATTTCGAGCAGACTTACGATACGTATTTCCCAGGATGGGAAAGGACGTATCAGATTTCAGAAGTGGGAACGATGCCGGGAGACGATGGCAATAAGTCTTTCAATTTCGCCCAAACCTCAGGAGCTACAGCTCCGGGCATCAAACAGTATGCTCCATTTGTGGAGGCTGCTACACGACTTGTTTTTATTGGAGATTTCCAATGTAATATGGAAGACCAAAATGCAATCTCTTGTAAAATAGCATTGGCGGATAGCTGTTTTTTTGATGTCTTTCCCCAAAAGGTAACGATTGGCAAGGCAAAAGAAGTCCTTTCTCGTCCATTCTATTGCATGATAGACTCAGAGACAGCGGCGAAGATGGGCGGCAATGTTGTGGGTAAGCATTTCACGATGGCAAGTTATCCTGGACATACCTTTACTATCGGAGGTGTATTTGAGAGTTTCCCATGGGGATCCTCTTGGCATTCTCTTCAAGTGTTGGTGTCATTGGGTAGTATCGGGGATATGTTTGGTTATGATGGAAGGCAGCAATGGACTGGAAATGATTGTTATCAGTCTTTTATCCGATTGTCAAAAGGGCATAAGCCAAGTGAACTTCATCCATATATCAACAAGATGAAGCAAGACCACTTCCCGTTGAAAGAATGGAAGAAAGCGGGTATTTCATTAGATTACGACTTTACCGTTCTCAGCGAAATGTACACGCAAAGCCCTTACATCAAGAAGATGGGATGGATCATGGGTATCATCGCTTTTGTATTGCTTTTCACTTCCGTGATGAATTACCTGCTCATCATCGTGGGTAATCTCGTAACGCGTTCTCGTGAGATGGCTGTGCGTAAATGTTATGGAGCGGAACCCAAGAACATCCATGCCATTGTCTTCTCCGAGGCGTTGGTACATGTTGGCTTGTCGATTGTTCTTGCAGCTATTTTAGTATTTCTCAGCAAGGGAACGGTAGAGAATTTCCTTTCAGCCCCAGTTAGTGTCTTGGTGCTCAATCGAGGTTGCTGGATATTGGTAGCAATTTGTCTCTTAGTGCTTTTAGTGGGTGGATGGATGCCTGGTTGGCTTTACTGCAAGATACCTGTAGCGATTGCTTTCAGGGGGTATAGTGAGAACCGTAAGAAATGGAAGCTCATCTTGCTGGGTGTTCAGTTTATCATTTCGGGGCTATTGTTCAGCTTGCTCTTTGTGGTCAATAATCAATATAATATGATGGTAAACTTGAATCCTGGTTACAAGTATGATAAGGTGGCATTCGTTTTTGTAGAAGGACTAGAGAAAGACCAACGAGCGCAATGTCTATCGGAAATTAAGCGAATGCCTGATGTCAATATGGTGGCATCTTGCTATAGTGTTCCTTTGCAAAGTTATAGCTTTAATGGTAATAATCTTTCTTTGCCTGGCGACAAGCGTACTATCCAAATCATTCATGATGCAGGTGGAGTGGATGACAATTACTTCAAGATGATGGACGTTGAGTTTGTAGAAGGATCTTTCTTCACAGAGCGTAATGATAGTTCTCGACAAATTATCATTGACGAGAACTTGGCTAACAAGCTCGTAAAACTTGGACATTGGAAAGATGGAGCCGTAGGTAAGAGGGTTTGGGTATCTTCTCATTGTGATGAGGATGAAACGATGACGATTTGTGGCGTGGTCAAGAATGTGAGGTATGGAACGATTAGCACGTCGAATGCTGATACGAACGCTACTCCTTTTGTCTATTTCTATGGTCGGGCTAATCGGTGTATGCTCGTCAGGTTTAATGACTTGACGGAAAAGAGTCTCTCTGACTTAAAGAACGAGGTGCAGTCGCTGTATCCGAATAATGAAGTGACCGTTTATGATTATGAATCCGAGTTCAAGGCACAGTATGCTTCCCAGCTTAATTTCCGCAACGGAATCTTGGTTGCCGGCATCGTAACGATGATTATCGCCCTCTTCGGATTGGTGGGCTATACGAGTGATGAGGTAAACCGCCGCCGTAAGGAGATAGCGATAAGAAAGGTGAACGGGGCGAAGGTGAAGGATATTCTTCGCATCTTCCTGAAGGACATTATGAAGATTGCCTTGCCTTGCATCATCGTGGGCGACTTGGGGGCTTGGCTGATAGCCAGACAATGGCTGATGTCGTTCAGCGAGAAGATTACGATGACGCCTTTGCTGTTTATCGGCGTTACCATCATCTTGCTCGTCATCATCGGGCTTTCCGTCGTCATCAACTGCTACAAGGTGGCTAACAGTAATCCTGTGAAATATCTCAAGGATGAATAAAATTAAAAGTAAAAAAGTAAAAAGGTAAAAAAGTAAAAAGATAAGAAAATGCTTAAAATAGAGAATCTTTGCAAGTCATTCCGCACAGAAGATGTGGAGACGATTGCTTTAAATAATGTATCTTTCATAGTAGAAGACGGCGAGTTTGTTGCCATTATGGGACCATCCGGTTGCGGCAAATCCACCTTGCTCAACATCCTCGGTTTGCTCGACAACCCAACTTCTGGAAAATATTTCCTGGGTAATCACGAGGTGGCAAACCTGAAGGAAAAGGAGCGCACGGATGTGAGAAAGGGAGAAATCGGATTTGTGTTTCAGAGCTTCAATCTGATAGATGAATTGAACGTAGAGGAGAACATCGAACTTCCTCTTACCTATCTTAATATTCCGAAGGCGGAGCGCAAGGCAAAGGTGCAGGCGATTATGAAGCGAATGGCCATCAGCCATCGTGCCAAGCACTTCCCTCATCAGCTTTCTGGTGGTCAGCAGCAGCGAGTAGCCATCGCCCGTGCCGTGGTCTTCGGTCCCAAGCTCATCCTTGCCGATGAGCCTACGGGTAACCTCGATTCCAAGAATGGTGCCGAGGTGATGCATCTGCTTACCGAGCTGAACCATGAGGGTACCACCATCGTCATGGTAACGCATAATGAGCATGATGCCAAGATAGCCCATCGTACCATCCGCCTGTTTGATGGACAGATTGTGGAGACGGAGGGCAATCAACTTTAGTGTTTCTGTCACTTCTGAGTGTATGACGCTATGCTTCATTAGAAGAGAAAAGTCATAAATCGCTTGGTGTTAGCCTCTTTCTGCTTCAGCTCTTCTTCCATTCTCTGTATTGCCATCTTGAAGAAGAAGCGGATGAGGTGCTCGTCGGTTGCTTCTGTGCGAATCATGCGGAGGGCTGAAATGTATTCCTGGCGAGCTTCTGATGGGATGATGAGAAGAGGTTGATTCAATCTTAAGAGAATGTAGTTGCTGACGAGTCGGCCTGTTCTTCCATTCCCATCACGGAAAGGATGAAGATATTCGTAGAAGCCATGGAAGCGGGCGGCAAGAATCATGGGATGAACAGCTGCTGAAACAATGGCTTTTTCGGTTGATTCCAGCAGCTTGGGAACTCTGGCGATGAGTTCTTCGTGATCGCCAAATACCGTGTCGCCTGCAGCCATGTCTGTGGTGGTGTATTCGCCCGGAATGGCTTCTGGAGAACGGTAGGAAAGCGTATGGCTGGTAACCCGCCTGTTGATTTCTTTCAGAAAATTCTCATCGAGCGGATGCTGCGTGTTTTGCATCATGTACTCGAAGGCTTCGAAGTGATCAAGCATTTCGAAAGCTTCGAAGAGAGTCTTTCCGGCAGGAATCATCCCCAGACCTTTCTCCTTCAGTTCCCGGGTGTCATCTACGGAGAATGAGTTGCCTTCAATGGCGCACGAATGGGTAGAGAAGAGTACTTCATTATATTTGATGTACTCTTCTCTATCCATTTTATTGATGATAAGGGTTTGATATTTTCCTCTCAAATCCTCATATTCCTTGATTTCCTTTTCGAATGCCATAATCTTCTGTATTTGTGGGGACAAAGATACGATTTTTATGGATAAGCACCAAACTTTTCTAGTAAAAATGTGTTTATGTTATGGGATGATGATGCGGAAGGTGGTGATTCCCTGTGCCTTGTCCTGATGGAGCGAGAGGCTGCCGCCGCTTACTCGCATGATCTGGCGGGAAAGGGAGAGACCGATGCCGCTTCCTTCCGGCTTCGTGGTGAAGAACGGGATGAAGATATGAGAGGCTATATCATCAGGGATGAGACCGGCGTTGTTGCTCACGTCGATGATGATGGATTCCTGGGCGTTGGCATAGGCTTGGAGACGGATAAATGTCTTCTTGCTTGACGCTGTTTGCAAATCTGCGGAACGGCATTCCTGTTTGTCTTCTCTTTCCTTTTCCCTGAAAGCTTCTACGGCATTCTTCAAGAGATTCGTTACAACGTGAGAGAGGAGACTCTCATCGGCGTAAGCCAGCAAATCCTTGGGAGAAACCGAAATCTCTACTTCGTGGTTGCAGAGCAACGCCATTCTTTCCAGGAAGGGTTCCACATAGAAGAGAGCAGGCTGAGGCTGGGGAACATGGGTAAAACGGCGATAGTTGTTGACGAAAGCCAACAGCTCGGTTCCTGTTTTGTGGATGGTTTCCAAGCCTTGCTTCAAGTCTTTATCCTCTGTAACCCGGGTAAGCAGAGTCTCGCTCAACGAAGTAACCGGCGTGATGGTATTCATGATTTCATGGGTCAGCACCCGAATCAGCTTGATCCAAGAATCCACTTCCTGATTGCTCAGCTCGTGGCTCACGTCGCTCAGGGCGATGATGCGCACGTGCTTGTCTTTCAGCATAGCTTGCGTCTCATGTTTTGCCAGGTGTTCATCCTTCAGCTTTCCTTTTACCTGGTTCATGTGGGTAAGCACATCCGTATCGAGCAACCGGAGGGCTGCCTGGTTGTGCTGCAGGATGTTGTCGTGACTATCCACCACAAGGATGCCCGTATCCACCGCATTCAGAATCTGCTCGTAATATTTCTCCCGATCCATCTGCTCCTCTCTCGTGTGCTGCAGGAAGAGTTTGATTCGGTTGAGGGATTGATGCAGAATCTTATCCTCCTTAAACCCCTTCTCCGTAGGAAAGTTGAAGGAGAAATCCCCATTATCTATCGCATCAAAAAGGAAGGTTACCTTCTTGATGTTACGGCGATAGTGGCGGTAGAGGCGAATGTAACCCACTACAGCCACGAGCAAAAGCACGATAATAATCACCTTATTAATATCCATACCTCAAAAACTATAGAATTCTTCACTCTTCACTTTTCGTTCTTCACTTAAATCCCGTATCGCTTAATCTTATTATAAAGCGTCTGGCGGGAAATGCCCAGTCTTGCGGCTACTACCGACAGATTTCCTTCACATTCCCTGATGGTTTTCTCTATCATTCGGCTTTCCATCTCGTCGAGCGTCTGAACCTCTTCCAGGGGCTTCTCTCTTCTCTGCTGGTTTCCGCCGTCAATATCTTCGGCAGAAATCATTCCGCCATCAGACAGAATCACGGCTTTCTCGATGGTGTGCTGGAGTTCACGGATGTTTCCGTACCATGGCAAACTGGTAAGTTTTTTCTCAGCTTCTTCCGAAAAACGGAGATTCAACTTATTATATAAATCGCCATATTGATGGAGGAATCTTTCTGCCAGCGGAACGATGTCTGATTTTCTCTGTCTCAGGGCAGGCAATTCCAGATGGATGGTATTGATGCGATAGAGCAGATCCTCTCTGAATTCGCCATCGTTTACCATCTGCTGCAGATTGCGGTTGGTGGCGCAAACCAGTCGCACGTTGATGGGAATCTGCGTGCTGCCGCCCACTCTTACGATGCTTCTGCGTTGCAGGGCGGTAAGGAGTTTTGCCTGAAGACCATAGGATAGGTTTCCTATCTCATCCAGGAAGATGGTGCTGCCATCGGCAAGTTCAAACTTGCCAGGCTTGTCTGTCTTGGCATCAGTAAAAGCACCCTTCACATGACCGAAGAGTTCGCTCTCGAAAAGGGTTTCCGTGATGGCTCCCATATCCACAGGCAGCATTTTCTTTCCACATCTTGTGGATAAACGGTGTATCTCGTTGGCTAATACCTCTTTACCTGTTCCGTTTTCGCCCGTAATGAGGATGTTTGCATCGGTTGCGGAAACTTTTTCCACAATACTTCTCAAATTGTTCATAACATCGCTATCTCCCCAATACATAGCACTTTGTGCATCTTTTCCACAAAGTTTTCCACCTTTTTTGCCAATAGCGTTATCCACAGCCTTGTTTTTATCCCTAGCCTCTATCAGCGTACGGATCATCTTCTCGTTTTCAAAAGGCTTCACGATGAAGTCGGCGGCACCTTCCTTGATGCCTGTTACGGCAAGTTGGATATCAGCATAGGCGGTAAAGAGCACCACCTCGGTTTTGGGGCTGAGGCTCTTGATTTCCCTGAGCCAGTACAGTCCCTCGTTTCCCGAATTGATTCCGCTGGAGAAGTTCATGTCGAGCAGCACCACGTCGGGATGCTCCTCTCTCAGCTTGGCTGGGATGGAGTTAGGGTTGGCGATGGTGATGATGCCATCGAATATGGGTTCCAGCAGCATCCTCACCGTAGTAAGAATGTTGCGGTTGTCATCAACTATCAATATCGTTCCTTGTTTCTTCATTATTACTGAAATTGCTATTATTTGTGCAAAGTTACACTTTTTCTAACGAATCTCCTAATATTTTTAGTACTTTTGCATAAAATTCTTCCAGCTAAGGGTTAGGAAAACGTTAGGTGGTTAGTATTATAAGCAAACAAAACAAGAAAGAAAATCATGCAAATGAGAAAAGAACAGATAGAACAGCTCTTCCGACAGCATTACCCCAGGATGTATCAGCTAGCCTTGGTGCTCCTGAAGGATGAGGCGGCAAGCAAGGACGTGGTGAGCGATGTCTTCGCCGACGTGCTCGATGGGGATGTTGAGTTATTGCCTGATAAGGCAAGAAGCTACTTGTTGGTTTGCGTACGCAACAAATGCCTGACGCTTATCAATCGACAGAAGATGAAGGACAGGGTTCACCACCTGCTGCAACTTGACGCTTCACCCACCATCGAACCTGCCGAGGCAACCATCGCTGCCATCGACCGTGAGACGGATAAGCAAGAAACCATCCTTGCTTATATGGAGAGTGAACTGACGCCCCAAACGAACCAGGTACTACAACTCCGCTTTCGGCAAAAGCTGAAATATCGGGAGATAGCTACCGAGTTGGGCATCAGCGAAGTGGCGGTGTACAAGCATTTGGCGCAAGGCATCAAGAAATTAAAACAAAAGTTTAACCCTTAGAAATATAGTGAAGATTTTATGGATAAGTTTGAAAAGATATTGGATATGATCGATCATCAGGAGAAATACACTGATGATGAGATTCGTGAGATATTGCGAGATGAGGAATGTCGCAAGCTCTATCAGACGATGCAAGAGGTGGATTCGACTCTCCTGAAGCATCAAGCGACAGAAGCGGATGTGGATGAGGCTTGGGAGAAATTCAGCGAAGAGCATCACTTGGAAGAAAGCGCGAAAACGATTCCTATGCAACCTGCCTCTCGCTTCTCTTGGCGCAAGATAGCTGCCTCCGTCGCTGGCTTCATCTTGGTTTCTGGCATCGCTTTCGCTGCCATCCACACCTATATCCGCAAGAGCCGGGAGCCTATGCCGATAGTGGAGAATGCGGAGCAGGGGGCAATGGACGATTCTGTGAAGAATGATACTGCCCAGGTGGCTATGCCATCGGCGGTGAAAGCCGAGAAATCAGCCATTCACAAGACCTTTGAGAATGTGGCTTTCGGCAAAATGATGGCAGAGATAGCTGCTTATTACGACCTGCAAGTGAAGTTCATAAGCGATGAGGCAAAGAGCCTTCGCCTCTATTATGAGTGGGATAGCCATACCAAGATAGAGGATGTCATCAAGGAATTGAATCAATTTGAGAATGTGGATATTGCCTTGCAAGGCAATGAAATCATCGTAAAGTAATATGCAATATCTTATGAAAAGATTTTCAATCATAATATGCTTGTTGTGTGCCATCATTTCTAATATGTGCGCCCAACATATCTCTCGCCGCTATCACGACCGCAGCATGTCGGACGTGCTCATCGACCTCGATAAGAGTTCCTCTCGTTATAAGATTAGCTTTATCTATAATGAGTTGGAGGACTTCACCGTTACCCAAAATGTGAATGAGCAGAATATTCCCGATGCCATTCGCCGTGTGATAGGATTTTATCCGATGAAGATGACCGTGGGCGACAATTTGATTACCGTAGAGTGTATCCGCAAGGGCGAGCGCAAGCTGATAGGTAGGTTGATGGATAATCACAATCTGCCCGTGGAGTTTGCCAACGTGCAGTTGCTCAGTGCCAAGGATTCTTCTTTCCTCTGTGGTGGCGTGATCGCATCGGTGCCGAGGGCGTATGGCGCGAGCAGAAGTATGAGGACATCAAGAAGACGAACAGTTATATCCGTCCAACTTTCTTGCTCACTTATCCTATCAAGAGTGGCTCCATCCTGTTGCAGACAGTCAATGGCGTGAACTATCCACCGATAGCTAATCTCAATGAGAACACCACCATTATCATCCCTGGGGTAGTGAACCAAGGCAACCCTAATCTTACCTCCAACAATGAGTATGGTGCCTTCCTCCGCATCAATCATTATTCCTCTTGGCTGCAAGGTCAGTTGACATTCTTTGGTGTCTATACCGACAGCCCGATGAGCGTGTATTATGAGTGGCGCACCATCCAGGAACAGAAGTATCTGGTGCAAACCTATGAGAACTCCAACTATCAGTGGTGGTATGGTATGGGATATGCCCTCAACATCAAGCCTTTCAAGAGCGAGTTGCTCAACATCGGCTTGTATGGTTCCCTCGAGCGATACTCCATGAGCAGCGGCATCATCGGCAAGCACAACCAGTGGCGCATCCCGCTCACTTATCAGATCAATGTGCGCAAGGGCAAGTGGGGAGCCAGCTACATTGGCAATATCGTGGCGAAGGAGCCAAGAGGTCCCTATAACTATTGGGATGAGAGTGCCAGCAACTTGTCTGTATATTATCAGCTTGGCAACTGGCGCATCACCGCCACGGGTTATTGGCTCTTGAATGATGCCAAATACAAGTTTGAAACCATCGACAACCCGATATTGAGTCGCAAGGAGTGGCATACCATCAAGGATAACAACCGCATGGTAAGCATCGGTGTGAGCTGGAACTTCTTCTCCGGTAAGAAGAAGGATATCCAGAAGCATATCAATAACCGAGATGGGGATTCGGGTGCGTTTAAGTAAAGTTTTAAATTAAGAGAATTAATACCAAGAGAAGGAGTATCATGTACTTTGATGCTCCTTTTTTTGTTAATTATTCTAATAAATTCATTCAAATTCTTTCCAATGTTTGCAAAATTGGAGAGAATTGGATAAATTTGCAGACGAAATTAATATGTTTTAGTTATGGCAATAGAGAAAGCTCCATCTATATCGCAAGAGGATTTGTTGTCTGCAATGTTCTTGACTCCCAATGACAAAGTGCAGGAAGTGGTAAATAAAGTCAATGAAACTTTTGAATATTGGGATACAATTAAATATAAGAGGTGTCCTGAAGGATGCACTCCCCAGCAATTATGGACATACGTGAAAGCGGCTCGTGTCAAAAGCATGATGTCTGTATGGGGAAAGTATGGTATTACACTAACGCTGACCAATCAAATGCAACGTATGTGTCATGAGATAGATATGAATTGGGGTGGCTCTTGGGGCACAGATTCGATTATTGGGGATGAGAACAAGGAACAGTATCTTGTTGGTTCATTGATGGAAGAGGCTATTTATTCAAGCCAGATGGAGGGGGCGGCTACTACCCGAAAGGTTGCCAAGGAGATGTTGCGTAAGAAAATGACGCCTAAGGACAAATCGCAGCAGATGATAGCAAACAATTATCAGACAATACAATTTATAGTATCTCATAAAGATGCCCTATTGACTCCAGAATTGCTATTGCAGATACATCAGTTGATGACAGAACATACGATGCAGAATCCTCAAGAGGCAGGTTGTTTCAGAAGTAATAACGATGTGGTGGTGGAAAATGGTATTACGCATGAGACGGTTCATATACCACCCACCTATGAAGAGATTCCTAACTTCGTGGAAGACTTGTGTCGCTTTTTCAATGAGCAGGATGCACCGCAGTTTATTCATCCTATCATCCGTGGCATCATCATTCATTTTATGGTGGCATACGTTCATCCTTTTGCTGATGGCAATGGTCGTACCGCACGTGCCTTGTTTTATTGGTACATGCTGAAACAAGGGTATTGGCTCACTGAGTATCTTTCCATTTCGAGGGTTATTGCCAAGTCGAAGAAATCGTACGAGAAAGCATTTCTTTATACGGAGGCGGATGGCATGGACATGGGGTATTTTGTGGCTTATAACATGAGGGTACTCCAACAGTCGTTTAAGCAGTTGCAAGATTATATCAAGCGTAAACAGGAAGAGAAGCGAGCTGCCAACTCTTTTTTGCGCATTGGTAACATTAATGCTCGTCAAGCTCAAATCATCAAGATGTTTGCCGATGATTCCAATTTGGTGGTTACGATTGCTGATTTGCAAGCTAAGTTTTTGGTAAGCCCTACTACAGCAAAAGCCGATGTCGTCGGTTTGATGAATATGGGACTTTTATCAGAAATCTCCTTCAATAAGGTTAAAAAAGGCTATATAAAGGGGGAGCAATTTGATGAAATAACAAAATCTTAAAATCCCTCCAATTCTTTCCAATTTTGCAAACATTGGAAAGAATTGGAGGAATTTTGTACTTTTGTAAAGCCGCATTTTACAAAAATCGCAAAAATGCAAAGTACGACTTTATAAAATGGAGTATAATGGGCGTACCTGCATAGTTCCGTGGATGAGGTTATCCAAAGATGCTGCATAGCCTATACATAAAGAATTTGGCTCAGGAGAGGTTGTCTTATCCACGGACAATCTCCCCTGAGCCTCTAAAAAGGGGGAATTACAGTTCTATCGGAACCACTACTTTGATGCAGAAGTTGCGCCCCATGTTGTAAACGCCCCTTCTGCCTGTTACCTTGTTTTCCGCCAGATACTTCAGACGGCTCAGGTGGTTCTGGTAAGCACGGTTGGTAAGGTTCTCGCCCGAAAGATAGAGCGAGAGAAGGTGCTTGCCGTGAAGCTTCATGTCGGTACCGGCATACATATTTAATAAGGTGTAGGATGGCGTGGCGGTCTCCGTATCGTTGGCTGCAAAATAATGGTTCTGGCGAAGATTGCAATCCATCTGCAGCTTGACGAAGAGATGGTCGAAAGTCCTGCCGTTGCAGACAAACTCATATCTTACATCCGAAACCCAGCGAGGGGCTGGGGTGAATGGCAGATACTTTGATTCGGATGGCTGATGCAACTGCACGGAGTTGACATACGAGAAAGTATTGCCGAAGTGCAGACGCTCTACAGGATGGATGTCGATGCTCGCCTCACCACCCAGAATGCGGGCGTCTCCCGAAGTAAACTGATAGGCTGGCGTATCGTCGATGAGGACAGGCTGATTGTTCTCATCTGCCAACTTCTCGCTATAGATGTAATGGTTGATGCGATTGGCAAACAGCGAGAGCTCTGCCGAAATGATAGGCGAAGAATAATCCAGACCAAGGTCGAATTGCCAGCTGTTTTCCGGCTTCAGACTGGTATTTCCCAATTCGTATCGCTGGGTTCCCTCGTGCACACCATTCGATGCTAATTCGCTGATGTTCGGAGCACGGAATCCTTTTGCCAGGTTCAGCTTCAGATTGAAATCGGGCAGGATTTCATAAGCCAATCCGATGCTTCCGGTTACTCCCTCAAAGCTTCGCTTAAAGGCTTGGAAGCGGAAAGAATCATTCGATTCAGCATCATCCTCTTCTCTCAAAGCCTCGCTGTGCAGGTGGCGATGATCGTATCTGATGCCGCCGCTCAGGTTCAGTTTGCCTATCTCCTTGCTCACCGTGGCAAATACACCATAATCGAAGAGATGATAGGCTGGAATCAGAAATTCAGAACCTTTATTAATCGACTGCTGCCACATGCCGTTGACACCTGTTGAGAATTTCCAGCCATTCATTTCCGGCGAGAGATAATGCAGGTCGTAATTCAAGGTATGGAGCATGAAGTCGAGTCCGCATTCCTTCGGATTCTCTTCCTCCTCAAACTCCTGGCGGCGGTTCTGCTGATAACCCAAGAGGAGTTTCAGATTGCCGTCGCCTAGGAACCAGGAATTGTCGAGCACCGCCTTGTAATGGTGAATCTGCTGATAAGGCATCGGTTTGCCATAAGTCTTGGCATCGTAGCCATCCGGAATTTCCAGCTCGCCCGTTTTCTCATCTCTTTCTCCCTCTACGATGCCCGGAGTGAGATGATAATAATCGAGTGTGAGATGCGAATGTCCCTGGCGATAATTCCAGCCGAGGAGCTGTGAGAAAGCCTGTTCTCTGAGTGAAGAACCGAAGACGTAACCATCGTATTTGTTCTTGTAGGCATGCGCCATTTTTCCACTATATCGGGTATTCCAGACAAATCCGCCCTGGTTGCCGGCAAAGTTGAGCGAATAATCGAAAAGTCCGTTGTTGGTTTGGTAACCCGTTGAGAAATTTGCTCTCATGTCGCCCTTGGCAAGGGTAGGAGCGGAGTGGAAGATGAGGACGCCAGCCATCGCATCCGAGCCATACATAAGACTTGCAGGACCTTTCAGAATCTCTACGGAATGAACCGAAGCCGGGTCGATTTCTATTCCGTGCTCGTCGCCCCATTGCTGTCCTTCCTGTCTGACTCCATCATTCACTACGACCACACGGTTAAATCCCAATCCACGTATCACGGGCTTTGAGATTCCGCTTCCTGTGGTAATCTGCGAAACGCCTGGCTGATGAGCGATGGCGTCGATGATGTTGGTAGAAGGCTGCATTTCGAGCTGGCGGGCAGAAACGAAAGAGATGGGTGCTGGCGACTGCTTGAGCTTCTGGCTGCCAGTCAATCCCGTAACCACCACTTCGTTCAGTTTCACGCTCGATTCCGTCAGAGGCTGGTGCTTGACTGAATCGCTGGTTTCCATACCATAAATGCTTGACTTTTCCTTGTTATTATCTGCTCCGTTTATAGCCATAGCAGGGGCTGTTGCCGACGAGCATAGGCTCATCAGCAATATTGATTTCAATATTATTCTCATTATGTTATTAATTACCTTATTATGTTAATTTTCAATTATTTATAAAAACTGATAATAAGGTGGAGCACGGGTAGATTTTACCCCCTTCGCCCTGCACAGGCAAGGAGAGCAGAAGGCACGGCGAGGGGAAAGATGGAGCACGATGATGGCAACCCATACTACGATGGATGGAGCCAGATAAGGTGTGCTTTGCAATTGGCAGAGCACACAGTCGTGCATGGTATTCTGCAGGGCTATCAGATGGCCGTCATGATGAACATGATGGGCGCAATCTGCACAATAGAAATCTGCATGAGTTCCCTGCGCTTCACCATGATGGTGAAACGTAATGGTTAGGAGCATCGGCAGGTAAACCAATAGCAGCAACCAGGAACATCTGATTCTCTTATGCGTTATTCTCTGCATTTATCTACAGTATTCTGTTTTTATTTGCAAATTTAATCATTTCTGTTGTGATTATTCTTAGGATTTCGATCTTTTAACGAAGATTATTTGTTTTTTAGCAGAATACTCATGTAGGGGGGAAGATTAAAAGGAAAGTTTTCCTTTCTCTCCAATTATTTTTGTACTTTTGCAATAAAATTCTTAAAATAAGCGTACCCGATTCCAGGGGGATGTTGTATTATGAACAAAGTAGAATCATAAAAACAAGAAAAATGATGAAAAGAACGACTTCCCTTATACTGTGTCTTGTCTTGAGCATTTCCCTATTTGCTCAAAGCAGAGGTGTGACCTTTCAGGTGCATAACGAAACGCTTACTTCCGTATTGAAGAAGATTGAAAAGGCGGGCGAGAAGAATATCCTCTTTGCCTATCAGGCTACCGACCAATATCGCGTTACAGCCAATATCCAGGCTAAGCGACAGAAGGAAGCCCTGGAGATGGTGCTGCAGGGGAAACCTTTCTCCTTTGTAGAGCACAACACCTATTTTGCCGTACAATACACGGGCAAGACAACCCGGGTGGAACAGATCAAGGGCCGCGTGGTGGATGAGCACCAGCAGCCTCTGCCTTTTGCCAACGTGGTATTGATTTCCTCCGTCAGCAAGGCTTATGTAGCCGGTTGCGTAACTGCGGAGGATGGAAGTTTCGTGCTTCCTTATGCCGATAAGGATGTGATGCTGAAGGTTTCGTTTGTGGGCTATAAGTCGCAGACCTTGGCCTGCAAGCCTACCATGCACATCGGTCTGCATCCCGATACCCAGCAGCTGAAGGCGGTAACCATCAAGAGTACCCGCCCCAATGTGGTGTATAAGGACGGCGCCTTCTCTACCCTGGTATCAGGTACCATCCTGGGCGAACTGGGCTCTGCCGAAGATATGATCAGCCAGTTGCCCTTCGTTTCGGGCGAAGCGGGCAGTTGGGAGATTATCGGTCGTGGAGCGCCCGAGATTTATCTCAACGGCAGGAAACTGGTGAATCTGAACGAACTCAAGCGATTGAGCGCCAAGGATATTCTGAAGGCAGAAATCGTTACCGTTCCCGGAGCACAGTATAGTTCCAAGACCAATGCCGTAATCCGTCTGCGTGCCGTTCGCAAGCGCGGACAGGGCTTGAGCGGAAGCCTTTATTCTGAATATATGCAGGGCCGTTATTCGCCTCATACTTTTGATGATGTGCAGTTGAACTATCGTACGGGCGGACTCGATATCTTCGGCGAAATGGGAGTGGGATTGAATCGCTCGCACACCACCGCCCATTCCGAAACCCAGCTCCATACTACCAGCGACTGGGAATTCAACAGCCGCAGAACCACGAATGCCAATAGTGGAGATATTCTCCTGAACACGGGATTCAACTATGAGATTTCCGAGAAGCAATCGCTGGGTATGCGCTATGAGACAACCAATATAATAGGCAACAACTATACCCACAGCTGGGGAGCAACCGATGTGTGGGAGGATGGCAAACTGTCGGAAAGCATGGGCGTAGATCTGTTTTCGAAAAGAAAGCCCCATTGGTCGCATAGCGTGAACGCCTATTATAATGGTGATTTCGGCAAATGGAACATCAATTTCAATGGCGACTTCTATAACAAGGTGAGTCAGAGGTCCCAGACGGCGATAAACGACGGACAGCTGGATGCGGAATCAGAGAGCAAGGTGAGGAGTAATCTCTATGCTGCCAAGCTGGTGGTGTCGGGACCATTGTGGAAGGGTAGGCTTTCCTTCGGAACGGAAGAGATGTTTACCAACCGCCACAACGACTTCACCCAGAGCGGCTTTTCTGCCGATGCCTTCAATCACATCCGCCAGTCTATCTATGCCGGATTCCTGGAGTATTATCTGAACATAGGGCGCATGAATTATGGTGCCGGTTTGCGATACGAATATCAGAAGACCGATTATTACGAGAAGGATGTGCTGCAGGCAGAACAGAGTCCCAGCTACAGGAATTGGATTCCCTTCCTATCCGTCGGCTACAGCAAGGATAATCTGAATCTTGCCTTCTCCTATCGTCTGAACAAGTACAGTCCTATCTACGTCATGCTTCAGAGCAGCATCGACTACGAAAGCAAGTACGAGTACAAGTCCGGTGACCCTCATCTCAAGCCTCAGAAGCAGCACAGCTTCAATCTCTCGGGCAATTACAAGTGGCTATCGTTCATGGCCTACTACAATTATGTACTCGACATGTACATGACCTGGTACAAGCCTTACGACGAGGTGAACCATCCGAGTGTGCTTTTGGAGACGATGGCTTCGGTGCCTCATTCCTACTATTGTGGAGCCAATATCCGTGTGGCGCCTTCGTTTGGAATCTGGTATCCTAACCTCACGGCGAGTGTCTTCTACGGTCATGATAATGTAGATCATCTCAATATTCCCAAGTTTGGCAAAAACCAGCCTCAGTTTACATTCAGCATGAACAACAATCTGAGGCTTCCCCACCGGTGGTTCATGAATCTTTCGGGCAATGTCAGCACGAGGGCGGAGATGGGAATCGGAAGGAGAAAATGTACGGGCAACATGCAGTTCCGGGTTTCCAAGAATTTCATGAAGAATGATGCCCTCAAGGTGATGTTTGTAGTGCAAGACCTCTTGCATACAGGATATTATTATTTCGAGGCAAACGGCACGCAGTCGCATCGCACGTTTACCCGATACGCAGATAATCAGAAAGTTGGCATCAGTGTGAGATACACATTCAATGCAACAAGAAATAAATATAAAGGTAGTGGCGCAGGACAGAGCGAAAGACAACGACTTTAAGCAGCTATTCCTGGAAATGTATCCTCGATTGGTGCGTTATGCCGTGTCCCTTTTGGGAGACGGCAACGAGGCCCGTGACGTTGTGGGAGATGTTTTCGAGAAGGCGTGGAACCAATTCTCCTCCTTGCAGATGGAAACAAGGAGGAGCTGGCTCTATGCTTCGGTGAGAAATGCCTGCCTCAACTGGCTCAAGCACCAGCAGGTAGAGCAGACCAACGTGGAGGCGCTGATAGAGGCCACCCGGTATGATATGAGTACCCGGTATGAGGAACACGAGCGCCTGCTGCAACAGGCGGAGCAGATTGCGAGGGAGCTGAAGGAACCCACCTGCACGATTCTCCGCCTCTGCTATTTCGAGCATCTCACCTATCAGCAGGCAGCCGACAGGCTGGGCATCAGTCCCAACACCGTGAAGAAGCATATTTCCAAGGCTCTCGCCATCTTGCGCGAGCGAATGAAGCATACAAACTTAGAGAATTAGGAGGAAAAATCATGAATAAGAATCAAAATCAAGAACTGGATGATAGAATGAATCCTGTATCAGAAAAAGTTTCTGAAAATGTTTCTGAGAATGCTTCTGAGAAAGTTTCAGAAAATGCTTTTGATGCCCGGCTTTCCCAGATATTCGGGGAAGCCTTGGGCGATGAGCCTTCGAAGGAAGAAACGCTGGCAGCTTGGGAAGCTTTCGAGAAGAAGCATATTTCTTCAGAGAAGCATCCTTCTTCAGAGAAGGAACATCTACAGAAGGCAGAAGATGAATTGTCTGAGAAAAAGATAGATAAAGCCCGAATCCTGGCTTGGATTACGGCATCTGTTGCAGTAGCGGCAAGCCTCTTCCTTTTTATTTTCCGTTCATCCCAGGAGATTTCTCAGCCTACGGAGTTCTCCATGGAACTTTTCTCGGAGGTCACTTCTCCCAAGCAGGTGGAGCAGACCCTGAGCGATGGCTATTGCGTGGTTTCTACCCCGGCTGCAACCACCACTTTGGTAACGCTGAGCGATGGCACCAAGGTGATGCTCAACGCCAATTCTACGCTCGAATATCCTGCATCTTTTGATGATGCAGAAGTCCGGGAAGTCCGTCTGAAGGGAGAGGCTCATTTCGAGGTAACCAAGAATCCTCATCGGCCTTTCGTGGTAAAGGCAGGCGAGATGCAGACGCAGGTGTTAGGCACCATATTCGACGTGAAAGCCTATCGCAAGGATGCCCCAAAGGTAACCCTGATGCAGGGCAAGGTGAAGGTGAGCAATGCCGATACTGAGGTGGAAATGCGCCCGGGACAGACCGCCACGCTCCAGGCGGATAAGATAGTGGTGTCTAAGGCTTCTTCTTCAGCCTCCGATTGGCTGGAAGGCGATTTCGATATGGATCAGGTTACGCTGGCAGAGGCGATGAGCGACATCGGAGCCTGGTACAACAAGACCGTAGTCTTCCAGTCCCAGGCGAATATGGATAAGCTCATCCACTTCCGCTTCTCCCGCAGGGCAAGTCTGCAGGAAATCATCACGGCATTGAACGAGATGGGTGTGGCAAGAATCAGAATGGTAAAAGGCAAGATCATGGTGCTTTAAGCCATGGTCTTGCCTTTTCCTTTTCCTATTCCATCTCCCATATTGGCATAACCTCAATCCTTATCCCGTCTCGTTCGAAGGTCTCCCGTTGGGAGAAAGTGATGATTTTTCCCTGTTTGCAGCCTGTAACGGAGGAGGCAGCTATCAAGCCTCCTATCTCTCGTTCTACATTATCATCATTCAATGTCCAGCAGACTTGTATCAGCTCAGCTACACGCTCGCCCTTTTTCACAACGAAGTCGCATTCCTTCGATTCATAGAAGTAGAATATCCCGTCCTCTTCTCCAAGTGTTCTCTCTAAGTTGAGATAAACAATATTCTCCAAAGCCTTGCCTGCATCTTCGCTCTCTGGCAATAATACGGCATTGCGCAGGGCAATGTCAGCCACATAATACTTGGCAGGAGCAGAACGCTGTTTTACCATCGACTTATCGTATTTTTCCACTTTGCGAAACATGAAAATGTTGCAAGCATAGTCGAGCCACAGATAGAGGGAATCCTTGGAGACCTTTAAGCCTTGCGATTTCAAGTCGTTATAAATATTGTTCACGCTAGTCGGCTTCGTGAGATTGTTCATCACACGCTTTAAGAAATAACGCACCACCGAAGGAGAAGCTCCGATATGATAATGCTCCACCATATCCCTGAAGAGCATGGTGTTGAAGTAAGACTGCAGGATTTTGACCTTTTCCATCTTGCTTTTTTCGAGAACAACCTCTGGAAAACCGCCCTCCTCGCAATATCCTCGGAAGGAAACTGCCAACTTTGCCTTGCCAGCTTCGCTGAATGGATTTGCCTTGGTGCCTTTGAACGCCATATATTCCTTGAAACTCAAAGGATACTCGCGATATTCGTCAGGCCATCCTCGCAAAGCGGAAGCCATTTCTTCTGAAAGCATCTTGGCTGTGCTACCTGTTATATAGATATGCTTGCAATAATTCTTATACACCCGGAGAACAAAGAGTTCCCAGCCCTCTATGAGTTGTATCTCATCAAAAAACATATAAACATCCTTAAGTGATGTATCAGGATACATTTCACGATAAGCTTGCAGCAATTCATCGAAGTTTTCGGGCGACATGGAAAGAAAACGTTCATCGTCGAAGCCTACATAGAGGATGTGCTCTTTAGGAATTCCTTGTTGTAGCAGGCGATTAATCGTAAGTCCCAATAATGATGACTTTCCGCAACGGCGAATGCCAGTAACAGTCACGATGCGGTTTCCATCCAACGGAAGTTGGGTGCTTCTCTCTTGCAAGGCAAAAGGTAATTCCTCTTGGTGCAAGGAAATGATTGACTGAAATGTGCTGCGTAGTTCCATTTGTGTTCCTTCTTTATTACTGATTATTTTATTGTTAATATGTAGATTCCTACACTCGGTTGCAAAGATACAAACTTTCCTTCTAAAAAGGAAAGAAATCGGAAATTATTTCCTTTTAAAAAGGAAAATTTCTGTTTTTATCTAAAATCTCTTTTTGCTCTTTAAAGCTCTAGTTGTTGTCTTGCAGTAGCCATTTCCAAATAGGTGCTACCTCTATCGTATAGCCATCTGCCTTTATTTGGGTCTGGTAATCACGGGTGATAATGTAGCCGTGATAGCCTGGAAAGCGGCTTAACCATTACTCCACATTATATAAAGGGATGTCTTTGTTTCGCAAAAAGAGAAAAGGATGTCCCTATTATATTTTTTAATGTGTAACCCAAATAATAAAAATCACAGCAATTATGGCAAATAACAAATGTATCAAGAGTCGTTCCAAGTATTCATTCGTCAACTTCATGACAGACATCATTACCCAGCTTCACAAGAACGGACAACACAAGACATGGCAACACTATCGTGCCACTCTCAACAGTTTTATGCGATTCCGACAGAACAAGGACTTGTCTCTCCGCAAGATGGATGCAGCGATGATGGAAGCCTATGAGGCATATCTCAAGCAGCAGGACGTATGCCGCAATACCAGTTCCTTCTATATGCGAATCCTCCGAGCCGTCTATAACCGAGCGGTAGAGCAAGAACTGATAGCGCAGCAATACCCATTCCGCCGAGTCTATACAGGCATCGACAAGACACGCAAGCGAGCCATCCCTTTTGAGACAGTCAAGCTAATCAAGCAACTCGACCTCCAGCAATCCCCATCCAGCGACATGGCGAAGGATGCCTTCATGATGAGCTTTTACCTCCGAGGTATCTCTTTCATCGACTTGGCACATCTCAAAAAGTCCGACCTCCAAGACGGTTATCTCCATTACAACCGCAGCAAGACACATCAACGAATCACCGTCAAATGGGAACCACAGATGCAAGCGTTAGTAGATAAATATAAGCATCTCACCGATAATTCACCTTATCTCTTCCCTTTTCTTCATGACAATTCCGATGAAGAAAACCCCGACTACCAACTCTATCACAATGCCGAGTCACGCATCACCTACCACCTCAAAAAACTCAAACAGCAGTTAGGCATCCAAGGAAACCTCACCCTCTATGTTGCCCGCCATTCTTGGGCAACAGCAGCAAAAGAACATCACCAACCCATCTCAGTCATCAGCGAGGCATTGGGACACGATTCCGAAACCACCACACAAATCTATCTCCGCTCCATTCAGACATCAGAAGTGGACAAACTCAATGCAGAGCTTCTTTCTGAACTAATATGAACCAATTCTAAAAGTGAAGAAGTGATGGGAACATGAGAAAAATGATCCGGAATGCCTGTATTCTGTGTCTCTTCATAAGAGATACAGATACCTTGTTAACCATCTGAATACTAAAGACTTATTTGAATAGGTTAAGAAACATTACTAAATATTTGCTGAAAATTGTTTCATGCATTAAACTTTTTAACACTCGTGACTTCCTTATTCTCAATATTTTTTCGTATTTTTGCAATGTCTTCTGTATCTCTTATGAAGAGACACAGAGTAACAACATCGAAAACGAACGAATATTCAGTTAAGAGATGGACGTGACAGAAATAGAGAATCAGGTTTCGGCCCCTCAGATGGGGGACGACGGCGAAGCCGTGCTTAAAAATCCCCAAAATGAGGCATTTGGATATGAAAATGAGCCAAAAATGCCCAATGATGCAGGTTGGTATGTCGCTGTCGTAAGATGCAACTGCGAGAATACCATCGCCAAATCCATTGAACTTTATTTCCAAAAACAAAAGATTTGGTTTGAATATTGGGTTCCGATGCAGAGAATGGTAGTTCTCGACAAACGAAGCAACAAGCGAAAGATAAAGGAGAAAGTCTTGCTTACCACCTTTATCTTCTGTCATGTCAGGCCCAATTATCTTGACACCATCCGTTTCCGTCCCGATGTCTATAAGATGCTCACGATGCCAGGCTATCGTGAAATCTACCGCCTCAGTGACAAAGAAGTGGAAGATTATCGTCGTCTTGTAGAAAATCCCGACCTCCCAGTGTCTCCTTGTTCCGGTCCTTTACGCAAAGGACAGAAAGTAAGAATCACCGAGGGAAAGTTGGCAGGATTGGAAGCATACGTGCAACGTCTATCTGGTAAGAAAGCCACCATCGGCAATGAAATCAAGTATATCAGCGGTGCTACCATAGAGATAGACCGAAGTTTCCTTGAAGCCATTGCCGACGAATAATTACAAATCCTCAATCCATCCAAAGATAGTATGAGCATCGAAGCATGGACACTCCTTAGGCGAAGCACCAGGCAAATCACGATGCCCCACAATCTTCGCCTTTGGAAAAAGCTTATGGAGATTGATGAGCAAATCAGTGATTCGCTCCTCCTGTTCTTTGGTGAGCGTATTGGCAGGCTTGCCATCTTCATCCAGTCCACCCTCATAGCAGATGCCAATGCTACATCTATTATAAGGAATGCAATGCGCCCCTACTTCCAGCAACATTCTGTGCTGCGTCTTCTTCCCATCCTTTCGGATATAGAAGTGATAGCCGATGTCATAAAACCCACGAGCCTTATGGTCGCGGCGCAGCAGTTCCACACTATAGTCCTGATTGCATCGGCTAGCCGAGCAATGCAAAACCAGATATTTAATGTCGTTAGCCGACATATATTGACTTTGTCTCATAATTCATAATTCAACATTTAACATTCAACACTCAACATTACAAAATGTTTGCGCACGAGCTCACTCCCAGTGCCGTCAGGGCAGCGATAACCGCTTGCACCACAGCATTCAAGATTTGAACCCAGGTAAACTTCTTACTTCCCACATTTTGATTTTCATTGAAATTGATCATAATAGTAAATGAAATTAAAGATAAAACATCAGTTAGATAGCAAAGAGGTGGCTGCACCCAGCCCTAAGCTGGGCACAGCCGATGGATTGCTACTCCAATCCTGCATTGTCGCCCTCGCTAGAGCCACCACCGCTTGGGGTACTACCGCTATCGCCAGATGGCTTGTTGCCACCACCCTCAGAGGTAGAGGAATTGGCTTTCTTCTTGGCCTCCGCCAAATCGACAGTGCCCTTGCCAGCCTTCTCTGCCTTGAGGGTAGCAGCTTGAGCAATACGACTAGCCACGAGCTTAAACTCCGCTTGGTTAATCAAGTTCTCAAAGTCCACGCCAGGATTGAAGTTGATGTTCACCGACTTGATGTTGTCCTCGGTAAACTTCTCTATCGACTCCGCTCCCTCGCAACTCAGCGAGATGCTGAATACACCAAGCGAGCCCAACTTAACCTTGTTGCCATTGAGCAGTTGCTCTACCAAGCAGTCGCACATATCCGACAAGATTGCCTTCACCATACCACGGCTGTAGCCAGCATTGTGAGAAGCGATGTGCTTAGAGAACTTGTCAAGCTCCCAGATTTCACGAACTTGGTTCTTGGCATAAGCCTTAGCCCCGTCTTCAGGCTTGAGGTAGTTGGTCATCAAAAATACAGAATACTCAATCATAATGAATCCTTTCTTTTAAAATGTTAATACTAATGTTACCTATGTCAACTCCAAACATCGAATGTCAAGTGCCCGGGTAATGAATTCTTCACTCTTCACTCTTCGTTCTTCGTTTAACTGATGCAAAGGTACAACATTTGAGAGGCGAAATCAACTTTATGGAATAGCGTTGAATAACCATTGAATATTCGTTGAACAACCATTAAATACCCCTACTAGAAATGGAAGAAAACAGCAAGTTTAACGTGACTTTCAACATATACGGAGGCAACAACCAAATCCTCCCCAATGCCACAGAAGCCGTACAAAACTTCTATGGCGACCAATTCGCAGACCAAAAGCTCCATTCAGAAGGCGAATCCACCGATGCACCTCATGAAGATGAGCAGCGTCTCGCTATATATATTAATAAGGTGGAATCTCTCCGAGGTTACATCTCTCTCCTCACCGCTTGCAAGACAGCAAAGGAAGTGGGCGAGGTAGTAGCCACGATGTGCCAGAACGAGGAGGCGATAGATGCCGACCTTATCGCCAGGAAAGATTTCATCCATCTCCTCCTTCCATTCCTCACGAATGTGAAGACAGGCAAGGGAGTAGATAACCTCCGCCTCTACATCAACAATGCATGGGATGCAAGAAAAAAGGCACTCCGCCAACAAAATCGATGAAATAGCCCTCAAAAAGTATATTATATTACTTGCGCAAGTATATTATATTACTTTGCCAAGTATATTATATTACTTGGGCAAGTAACCTTAATACCCCCAAAAGTATAAGTTATGAATGATACAAATATAGACGTACAGAATGGTTACAACCAGATAGCTCCTAATGCTACCAATCAAATTCAGAACTTCTATGGGTTTGATTTTGCTGAGAAGCTTCTCAAAACGAAGGAGTGTCCTTTGACATTGGTTGTGCTTGGAGCTGGAGTGGATGCCACGTTAGGATTGCCAACATCCTCCAGCCTTGTTCCTCGAATCGTGGAATATTTGGAGAGCGATGAGGGTAAGGCTGTTGATGCGGCACTTCGCAAGGCAATCGGCAACGTGCGCTTTCATTTCGATAAATTCGTAAACAATGCCATTGATCGTTTGGCGAAAGATTTAGACAAGGAACTCCTTACCATCTGTCGAAACATCACGGAAGAATTGAATCACAATTCAAGTCTTTCTGATGATCAGCGTAAGCTTGGAAATCTTATCATACGCCTTTTCGGTAAAATCATTGACATCAAGAAGGGAGCAGCTATAGATGCAGAAACAGAGATGTTGATAGAAGAGGTGTTGGGTACAACAGTGAAGGATGACACCATCATAGACTTTACTCACATCAACTATACGGAGACATTCAAGTCGATTATCGTGGAAATCTTGCAAAAAAGCATGTATGAGGCAGAGAATCCAATCCTTCGTCATGTATATAAGAATATCCTCGACATCGAGCAGTTGCTCTCCAACTATTTCTATGGCTTTTATACAGGCCAAATCAGTTATGTGCGAGATTATCTCTACATATCATGGATTTTATGGGCTTACCTGGTGAATGAAGAGCAGCGGATGGTGCAGCAAGAGAATGCTCAAGCAGACAAGCCTAATCTCTATGCTCAGCTCAAGAATTTCGGTAGTCAACAGAAAGACGCTACCTGCCAGTTGCTCACGTTCAACTATACCTCGTATGCAAGTCAAAGTTCAGATACGGCTCTCTATTTTCATGGTTCCCTTACGGAATATGTGGATGTAGAGAATAAGAACGACTTCAAGTTGGAAAACTTGCAAGGCATCGATATCGAGGCTTTCTTCAAGAATCAGTTGGCTTCAGAAATCAGCTTTGATCCTGATAGAAAGTCCCTTCCAATCCCCTCATTTATGCCGCCATTGAAGTTGCAGACAGTGATTTCCAGGAAGTATATAGACATTTGGTATCAAGCCTCCCAGATGTTGTTACGAGCTAATCGAATCATCATCTTAGGTTATTCTTTCAGTTCTCCCGATAATTTCTTCTGTGATTATTTGCGCGAGAACAGGGATGCCCAAGTCGTCATCATAGACAAGAATATAGATGCTGTAAGTCGTAATGTATGTCGTATTCTGCAATTGATGCCAAATCGCTACAGCCGCCAGGTCGTAAATGGCATAGAGCACCGCCGTTATGATAATAGAGTAACCATAATTGGTGCCGATTTGGCAGAGATAGACTTAGATAAGTACGGAAGATAAAATGAGGATTTGCAGGAAGCTATTTCTGATGAATAGTATAAAACTTTATTAAAAACTTTGGCGATTTCATAGGAAAAGTGTATTTTTGTACCGTTTATAACATAAAAACGAGACAACGATGAAGACAATAGATCAGATATTAAAGATAGAGGCTGTAGTGCTTTATGTATTGCAGGCTTTCAAGGAAGGGGTTGATTATATCAAGCTCTATAAAATCTTGTATTTCGCCCAGAGGGAATATCTAGGCAATTATGGCTTATGTCTTTTGCCTGATAGCTTTAGAGCAAGAGACTATGGTCCTGTGCCGTCCTTAATTAATAAGGTGGTGAAGATAGCAGAAAATCAGTGCTCTGATGAAACTGCTATCGGATTGTCTGATTTCGTGGATGCAATCAACGTAAGAGGACAAAGAGTCTTTGCGAAGAAATCTCCCGATGTGGACATGCTAGCCGATATGGAAGTGAGCACACTCGATGAATGTATTGAGAAATATAAGGATATGGATTCAATGGATTTGTCTGAGATGTCTCATGATAGTGCCTGGAGTCATGCCAATAATAGCCGCAAGGATGATCCCGACAAGGATTATCTGACGGTGATAGACATAGCCAGAGCAGGCAATGCCCCTAAGGAACTGGTGGATTATATTCGTGAAAAGCAACTTCTTAAAAAGGCATTGGCATGATCATAGACGATTCAAGAAATGTGTTGGCACATTTAAAAGCTGAACTGCATGAGGAAAGTGCAGTGAAGGCTTCTGCTGACATGAATATAGGTGACATCGTCTATTTGGAAATGGATGAGAATGATGGCTTGACATTGCGTAATGGGTATGCTACTCGAAGAAAGTATGTAGTAATAATAGGTAAGAACGAAAAAGGCAATCTTGTAGGTTCATTGATTGTGAATTCAAAGATTACTCCCTTTAAGCGTACAGCTGTTATGCAGCAATACCAATATCTGCTGCGCCAAAGTGATTATCCCCAGATACTCAACTATGACAGTTGGCTTGATTGCACAGAACTATTCGAGATGGATGCTAATAAAATAGTATCTGTAGAAGGTGAGTTGAAAGGAAAACTGACAGAAATAGACTTGACGAATGCCTTGAATTTGGTAAGGCGTTGTGGCTTTATACATCGCCAAGCCAAAGAGAAATTTGGACTATTGTAAACATATCACCATTGGCAATGAAATCAAGTATATCAGTGGTGCAACCATTGAGATAGACAGAAGTTTCTTGGAGACTGTGGAATAAAAATCAATTATGGAACCAATTACATTATTGACAACAGTAAGCATCCAACCCCTATTTTGGCGGTTTGAACAATAAGTGCTACCTTTGCGCCATGTTAAACATTAAATGTTATAAGTATGGCAATAAGTAGTAAAGATCTTGAGAGCCTGTGGCAACGCTATAAAGCGGAGGCGGTACCAGCAGGCATTTCGGTAAATCAATTTTTCGAATCCAATGGAGTTCCTTGTGGAGTCTCATAATATGATTATCTTTGCATCTGCAAACGTTTCATATTATGG
>ERZ1023694.20-NODE-20-length-94000-cov-134.804769_pt1 | contig 94000 bp, 69 predicted proteins | sample MGYA00380348_ERZ1023694 | MGnify/ENA primary metagenome ERZ1023694 (study PRJEB33179, sample SAMN07449026) | human gut metagenome | biome: Human-gut; feature: Human associated habitat; material: Faeces | host: Homo sapiens | place: India:Kasaragod | collected... | reverse complement strand
CAGCTGTTACTACTTTTTTTGAATTATGCAAGGTATAAACGCGGAGCCGTTTACAAGAGTAGGTGAAGAGTGGGTGAAGAGTTGAAATGCTCTTATCTTTGTAACTGCCCTATAATTAGGCGGTTACAAAATAGAGGTGAAGAGTGAAGAGATAAACGTAAAATTCATCATAATTATGTTAGAAAGTCATTATTATAAGGATATGGTAGAGGCTGGCTGTGATGAGGCTGGCAGAGGATGTCTGGCAGGCAGCGTATATGCAGCAGCCGTTATCCTTCCGCCCGGTTATCAGAATGCCGAATTGAACGACAGTAAGAAGCTCACAGATAAGAAGCGCAAGGCGCTCCGCAAGCAGATAGAGCGTGATGCTGTAGCTTGGGCTGTGGGCATTGTTACTCCCGAAGAAATCGATAAAATCAATATCCTCAACGCCAGTTTTCTGGCTATGCACCGTGCCCTGGACCAGCTCAAGGTTCGTCCGGAGGCAGTTATCGTGGATGGTAACCGCTTCAAACCCTACAAGGATTTGCCTTATACAACCATCGTAAAGGGTGACGGCAAGTATCTGTCTATTGCAGCTGCCAGCATCCTTGCCAAGACCTATCGTGATGATTACATGGATGCGCTTGCAGAAGAATATCCGCAGTACGACTGGAAAGGCAACAAGGGTTATCCTACCAAGAAGCATCGTGCTGCCATCAGGGAATTTGGAGTCACTCCATATCATCGCATGAGTTACAATCTTTTAGGAACTGGCGAATTGAGTATAGATTTCAAGGATTAGAGGCTACAGATTTGGTCCTTTAATTTAAAACGAAGTCTGTTTTTTCTGTCGATTATTATAAACGAAAAGGAGGTAAATGCCATCGATAGGTATTTACCTCCTTTTCGTTTTTTCAGACAGATACGGAGAATGTCTAATCTGTCTTTTGTCATCAAGGCGATATTAGAAATCGAGGGTGATACCCTTTTCGTCAATCTTCTTGTATGTCTTGTCGTTTACAGTCACATTCTTCGAGTTCTTAGCATCGAAGGTGTGATTCTTTGCACTAACTTTGATGTTTTCGAGCTTCACGCCGTCAGTACGGTTGATGACGATACCATACTCAGCATTGTTTACCTCCATATCCCTGATGTGGATGTTGCTTACCGGCATCTCTGGGAGACCGTTGAAGTAAGCTGCACGACGGGCTGTGCGGCAGATGACATGGTTGATGTCGATATTGCGGAAGCAAGGTGTTGTCTCGTCTACCTTGAACTTCTGTACCTTCTGGCTCTTAGCCTCATCGCCATCGTTGAGAACCTCAACGGCAGACTTGCCACCGTAGTAAAGGTCGAAGGTGATGACATCTGTCTGAATATCAAACATTGACATGTTGTCGATGTAGATATTCTCTACTACACCACCACGACCGCGGGTACTCTTGAAACGGAGACCTACATCGGTGCCGAGGAACTGGCAGTCGCTCACCTTGATATTCTTTACGCCACCGCTCATCTCGCTGCCAACAACGAAACCACCGTGCCCCTTGAATACGGTACAGCCGTTTACGATGACATTCTCGCAAGGAATGCCGCGCTTTCTTCCGTCAGCATCCTTACCACTCTTGATACAGATACCATCATCGCCTACATCGAAAGTAGAGTTGACGATGAGTGCATTCTTGCAGCTCTCCAGGTCAAGACCATCACCATTCTGAGCGTAAGAAGGGTTGCGGACCAATACATCTTCTATAAGAACGTTCTCGCACATCAGCGGATGGATGTTCCATGCTGGTGAATTCTGGAAGATAACACCATTGAGCCAAACGTTCTTGCAGCTTACGAGACTGATCATTACAGGGCGGAGGAAACGCTTGATCTCGTTCCATTCTTCTTCTGAAGCTGGAGTTTTAGGCACATTCATGTTGGCACTGTTGTCTGCCTTCAATGCACCTTCTGATGGGAACCAGTAGTCAGCTCTCTTGAATGCACCGCCACGTGAAGTAATCTGCTTCCACTGTGCAGCGGTAACCTTCTGCTTCTTTAATGGGCGCCAGTATTCTCCGTTTCCGTCAATGCAACCTTGACCGGTAATTGCCACGTTGGTAAGATGATGACCTGAGATAGGCGACTGGCAGCGGCGTGTATCCAGACCCTCGAACGATGTTTCTATAAAAGGGTAGAGGGCATCATCTGGTGAGAAAAGGATGACTGCACCTTTTTCGAGATGCAGGTTGATATTGCTCTTCAATACGATAGGACCTGTGAACCATACGCCCTGTGGAACGATGAGTTTACCGCCGCCTTTCTGAGTCAGCGCATCGATAGCCTTGGCAAAGGCTGTGGTACAGAGAGAAGAGCCATCTCCAATGGCGCCAAAGTCCTTGAGGTTTACCTCATTGGCTGGGAATTGCGGACGGGTCACCTTCTCCATCTGGAATGGTAGATTCTCGTAAAGAGCATCATACTTCTTGATGTCTGTTGCCTGGGCACTTAGCGCCAACAAGCAAGCACATACCATGCTAAAAAATTTCTTCATCTATTTTTTCGGTTTGTTGGGTTATTATATATAAGTTATTTCTTCTGCAAAGATAAGTATTATCTTTTGAAAAGCCAAAAATAGAAAGGCTTATTCTAAATAAATCGCTGTAAACGTTTTCGTGAAGTGGGGGGGTATGATAAGATATAAGCGGATATATAATGATGTTATAAGTGCATATATAATAATAAGGTATATAAACGAAAAAAGGAGAGAAGTGAACTTCTCTCCATCTTGGTACCCAGACCCGGGATCGAACCGGGATGGATTGCTCCACTGGTGTTTGAGACCAGCGCGTCTACCGATTCCGCCATCTGGGCAAATACCACTTAGCTTATTTGCGGTTGCAAAGGTACTAATAATTTTTGAACTGACAAACTTTTTGGGAACTTTTTTTTCGAAAAATGCATTTTTGATGCAGAAACATTAAATTTTTGTTGTTTTTATAGTCCACTTTATTAAATTTCAAGAAAATCTTTGGCACTTTCACGGATAATCACTAACTTTACAGATGAATTTTGAAAACCAACAAAATATTAGACTCAAGATATGAAGAGTAACGGAAATAATTATTGTGTGATATTGGCAGGAGGTAAGGGCCGCAGACTTTGGCCTTGCAGCCGCAGCAACTATCCGAAGCAGTTTGTCGACTTCTTTGGAGTGGGGCGCACTCAGCTTCAGCAAACCTTTGACCGTATGGCAAAGATCGTGCCTGCCGACCATATATTTATCAACACAAATGAAGAATATGTTCAACTGGTAAAGGAACAGTTGCCTGAGGTTCCTGCAGAACGAATATTGGCGGAACCTATTCATCGCAATACGGCACCTAGCATGGCATGGGCCAATCATCGCATCTCGATGCTCAATCCTGATGCCTGCATCATCGCCACTCCTTCGGATCAGGCTATCTTCAATGAAGATGCTTTCCGGGAAAACGTATTGGAAGGTCTGGCTTTTGTGGCAGAACATGACCGTTTCCTGACGATGGGTGTGAAACCAACCCGTCCTGAACCTGGATATGGATATATTCAGATGGGTGAAGCTATCGGCAACGGATTGTACAAGGTGCAGTCGTTTACAGAGAAACCGGAAAGAGAGTTTGCCAAGATTTTTGTAGAGAGTGGAGAGTTCTATTGGAATACGGGTTTATTCCTTTCTAATGTGAAGTATCTGCGTGAGTGTTTCTGCAAGATTCTGCCCCCTGTACTCCGTGATTACGATAAACAGTATCCCGAATTCAGTGTGGAGACAGAGAATGCATACATGAAAGAGAGCTTCTCTTCTTATCCTAATATATCAGTAGATTTCGGAGTGCTTGACAAACCTAGCAATGTCTATATGATGAAGTGTGACTTCGGCTGGGCTGATCTGGGTACCTGGCACAGTATCTACGAGGCGATGCAGAAGAGCAGCGATGACAACGTGGTTGTTGACAGCGATGTGATGATGGAGAATTGTCACAACAATGTAATCAAGTTGCCTAAAGGAAAGCTGGCTGTATTGAACGGACTGGATGGTTTCATAGTAGCCGAGAATGACAATGTATTGTTGATATGCAAGAAAGAAGATTCTTCTGCCCTGGTGCGTAAATATGTAAACGAGGTGCAGATGAAGAAAGGCGATGAGTTCGTCTAAGCAAGAGCTTATGAAATAAAGATATAAAAAGAGCTGCGAAGCATATTCGCAGCTCTTTTTCTGTTTGAAACTTCTTGCATTTAAAGTTTCTTGAATTCTGTATAAATCTTATCAGCAATTTCCTTGAACTCTTCCTCTGTGAGTTTGAGATGCTCCTTGCGGAAGTTTACATCAGCCTCGCTGTTCATTGGGATGAGGTGGATATGGGCATGAGGAACCTCCAGACCCAAAACAACCTGCGCCACTTTCTTGCATGGGAAGGCTGCCTTGATAGCCTTGGCTACCTTCTTGGCGAAAACCTCAAACTCAGCCAGGTCTTCGTCTTCCATATCGAAGATGTAATCAACCTCCTTGCGGGGAATTACCAGAGTATGACCTTTGCCGATAGGGCTAATGTCGAGGAAAGCATAGAACTTGTCGCTTTCTGCACACTTGTAGCTAGGAATCTCTCCTGCTGCAATCTTTGAAAAAATGCTTGCCATAATCGCTAATCAATTTATAATTAATAATTTACAATACATATTATCTTATTTTCTTTTTGATGTCGTTGCATCGGCTACTTTCATTTTCTATAGAATATATCGGGTAGGCTTACATATAACATAAAAGGAACCGTCATACGGGCATCGCTGCCGATATGATAGTTCCTTTTATTCCGTTTTATTCAAATGAAATCTTGTCGATGCGAAGGTTGATGGTGCCGCGAGGAATCTTGATTTCTGCAATCTCACCTACCTTCTTGTTGAGCAATCCCTGTGCGATAGGCGTCTTGATGGAAATCTTGCCTTCCTTCAAGTTAGCCTCGCTCTCGCTCACGATGGTATAAGTCATCTTTGCCTTGTTAGCCATGTTGGTCATCTCTACCTTCGACATAATCTGCACGCTGTCGGTGCTGAGCTGCTTGGTATCGATAATCTTGGCCTCGGCAATGGTGAGCTTCAGGCGATTGATCTTATCTTCCAGATGAGCCTGTGCCTCTTTAGCGGCATCATACTCAGAATTCTCACTTAAATCACCCTTGTCGCGGGCTTCAGCAATTGCGGCTGATGCCTTAGGGCGCTCTACAGATACGAGCTGTTTCAGCTCAGCTACGAGTTTGTCGTAGCCTTCTTGTGACATGTAAGCCATAATTTTCTTGTTGTTTTAATGTTATTAATAATCGGTTGGCAAGTAGCATAAAAAATAAAGAATTCCAGTGCCAGTGGAGCACCGGAATCCTATATCTGTATTTATGTCTCTTGTTTATCCTTTTGTGTATAATCCGAATGCAAAGATAGGACTTTATTTCCGTATCACCAAATTTTTTGGGGGAAAAATTTGCAAAATGAGCGTTTTTTGTTGATTATAGAGGTTTTTCATTGAATTTGTTGATAAAATAAAAAAAAGTAATTATTTTTTTTGATTATCAAAAAAATAACTGTATCTTTGAAGCCTAAATAGAAAGTATATGGAGTTGATTAAGAAAAATGGAAAATGGAATCCAACACTATTGCCTCGTGAGAATGGGGAGATGGTTATGATGCAGACACCCCAAATAGTATCTGCTAGTAGAAGTACGGACATACCTGCATTCTATTCTGACTGGTTTTTCGATAGGCTTGACAATGGCTATTGCGCTTGGACGAATCCATTTAATGGTGTGCGAAGCTATGTCTCTTTTCTGAATACTCGCTTTATCGTGTTTTGGTCTAAAAATCCTAAACCTCTTCTTTCTTATCTTGATAGGCTTGAGGAAAAGAAGATAGGTTGCTATATACAATATACTTTGAATGATTATGAAAACGATAGACTTGAAATAGGAGTACCTAAGTTGAGTAGCAGAATAGAAACGTTTAAAACTTTAGTTGAAAAGTTAGGAAAAGGTCATGTGATTTGGCGCTTTGATCCTTTGATGTTAACTGAAGATATAGACATTTCAGTTCTTCTTTCAAGGATAAAAAATATTGGGGACCAGCTAAAGGGGTATACAGAAAAATTAGTCTTTAGTTTTGCTGATATAGGAATTTATGGTAAGGTTAAAAGAAACTTAGAAGACAACCATGTGAGGTATAAAGAATGGACAAAGGGAGATATGGTATATTTTGCGCAAGAATTAGTTAAGCTTAATGAAATGCAAGGATGGAACTATGAGTTGGCAACTTGTGCGGAAGAAATAGATTTGGAAGGAGTAATCCATAATCATTGTATAGATGATGAACTTATTATAAGGTTGGCGTATCAAGATAAGGTGCTTATGGATTTCTTAAAAGTGAAAATCTTACCAATGCCGATACCCAATTTGTTTGGTGATACGGAAGAACTTCCTAAAGATGCAATACTGTTGCCAAACAATATGTATGCTACGCATGGCTGTAATAAGGATAGTGGGCAGCGGAAGTTTTGTGGCTGCATAAATGCTAAGGATATTGGACAATATAATACTTGTGTACATTTATGTGAATATTGCTATGCAAATTCAAGTAAAGCAGCTGCAAAAGCAAATTATCAATGTCATTTGAGTAACCCAAAGGCAGAAACAATAACAGGAAAATAAATAATAAACAATATTATATGAAACCAGTAATCTATAAATATGGAGAGTTTGACCACAAATATGAGGAATTCATGTTTGATGAGTTGTTGCTTGTATTAAGTAAAGTGCATGTTTCCTACCTCCTTTTAGGAAATTACACTTTTGGGGGCTTACGGTCTAATGCTGTACTTATTACATCAAAAGAAATTCGACTGTTTATTTTTAAAGACTATTTTTCCGAAATAACTCCTTCCAAAAAGGAAGTTTGGACAACATCTGATGGTAAAATTATTGAAGGTGGTTTTGGTGCTATTAACCCTTATAAACAGGCGCATATATACAAGGAACAGGGTGAAAAATGGTTTGGAAAGATTTTGCCTAGGAAAAAAGTGAAAGTTTGTGTCGTTTTTCAAAAGGGTACTAACTTGTTGCCTTCGGATGTGGATGCAGAAAAGGATTGGCTACATGTTTTGTCTGTTGATAAACTCGATACGTATTTAGATTCATGCTTACAGTCTTTTTCCGAAGAAAATTTTGATGTGAATAAAGTGGTAAGTATGCTGGAGGTGGATTTGAAAGGCGTTGATGTGCAGAAAAGTCTATCTCCTGCAGAAACTGTTTTTGAGTTTTTTGAAGAGTTGGAAGCGATTCCTGCAACGTTGTCTATAAGGGACAAATATGCAATATTGGATAGAGTCTTAAACAATGCAGTCAATCAAAAGATAAAAGGTATAAGCTTGAAATTTACTGGCTTGTTTTCTAAAATACAGTATCTTATTCGTGAGTATAAGATATATGAAAATGTTAAATACCAAAATCTTACGCATGCTATTAATGATGTACGTGTCCGTCTAAGAAAGATAGATGAAATAAAAAATAATGAACTTGCTTGTCTCTTTGGGGAGGATTTGAGAGCTGTTTGTACATTTATTAGCTGTATTTATGATGGCAGACAAATTCCTTTGAGTTTGTCTTCACAGTTCCCTGTTTTAAAAACAAAGGATTTTATAGAGCGACTTAAGGATAGTATTGGAAAAGTTGTAGATTGCATTCGTTGCGTTGTCAATGAGTGGGATGCTACGTATCTATATGTGACAAGGGATGACAATGGAGAGAATGTAAAAGTGGATTATGTGACTTCAAAGGAGTTTAACCAGACACAATACTCGAATAGGAAACTTAATGAAAGCTGGTCATATATAGGTCTGATTATAGAAAAAGGTGAGATTCTAAACTTGGTAAAACCAAGGATAGAGAATGGAATTTTATATCCAGAGCTTATAATTGTAGAGCCAGATTATCTTGTGAATGTAACAACAATAGCGAATTGTTTTGAGGAATATGGTGATTCTTATAAGATGAATCTTATAAAGAAGATTGAGCCAATGGTTTCTACACCATCTATACTTTTGGGTAACTTTGCTGGTCAGTTGTTAGATGAAGCTTCATACAAAAAGAAAATGACATATGAGGAAAGCTTGAAGAGCTTTTTCAAGAAAAATGCGTTGGCTTTTGCTTGTTGTAAGGATCCATTGGCAACATTTCATATAGAGGCGCAGAACCAAAAAAGAATTATAGAAGAGGTATTGGATGGTGAATACATTCATAAGAAAGATGGAAGCAAAATTAATGTGGACGAACTTATTTTGGAGCCATCTTATTTTTGTGGCATATTGGGATTGCAAGGTCGTTTGGACTTTATTGGTTTAAATCTTGATACGATTATAGAGCAAAAAAGTGGTAAAAGTGCATGGTCTGGTGATGCTAATACGGCAAAACACCTCCAAAAGCATTATGTACAGTTGCTCCTTTATCGAGCTATATTTCATTATTCTTATAAGAAAATGAGCTATGATAAGTTGGCTTCATGGTTGTTTTATTCAAAATATGCTAAAGGCTTGCTTGGATTAGGGTCTGCTCCAGTGTTGCTATTTAAGGCTCTCAAAATCAGGAATTTGATTGTGTGGGCAGAAAAACGTTATGCAAAAAATGGTTTTAATGATTTGGAGAAATTAAGTGCAGATGCTATTTTCCCAAATGTAAAGGATAAAACGTATCTAAAGTGGGGTAAGGATAAAATTGAAAAAGTTTTGGCTCCCTTGGATAAGGCGTCTGAATTGGAAAAGGCATATTATTATAGGTATATGCAGTTTGTTGCAACCGAACATATGTTGTCAAAAATAGGAAATAAGACAAAAGAAGAATCGGGATTTGCTACTTTGTGGAATAGCTCATTGCAAGAGAGAAAAGATGCTGGCAATATTTATACGAAGCTAAAAATGGAGCCGTTGTCACCAAATTCAGAAGTTGAAAAAGTAAAGTTCTTCTTTGATAAAGATGAAGATTTGGATGTTTCTAATTTCCGTATGGGGGATATTGTCGTATTTTATCCATATCTTGAAAGTGAAGAACCTAAAGTTACATCTGATATTGTTTTTAGAGGAACGATTATTCAGATAACGTTACAGTATGTAGAGGTAGAGCTTAGAAATTCTCAACATCAGTATGTATTTACATATAAGGAGAATGAAAATAAAGATAAAACAGTATGGGCTATAGAACATGATTTTATGGAGTCGTCTTATTCCTCTTTATATAAAGGAATGCATGCTTTTTTGTCAGCAAATCAAGACCGTAAGGATTTGATTTTGGGGCAAAGAAAGCCAAGTGTAGATGAATCTGTAAAGTTGAGTGGTAATTATGGTTCTCAAGAATTTAATGAATTAGTGCTGCATGCAAAGCAAGCAAAGGACTTATATCTTATTGTTGGTCCTCCTGGCACAGGAAAAACATCTTATGGTATGTTGAATGTTTTAAAGGAACATTTGACAGACCCCAATGTATCCATACTTTTAATGGCATACACCAATAGAGCTGTTGATGAAATTTGTAGTAAGTTGGTAGAGAATAATCTGAACTTCTTACGTTTAGGTAGCAACCATGGATGTAGTCCTGAATATAGAAAGTATCTGTTGGATGATAAAATGGCGAGCCTTGACAACATTAAACTTAGTGATCTGAGAACGTTAATTGTAGATACAAAAATATTCTGTGGTACGACAACTGCATTTATTAGCAAGATAGAAATCTTTAATCTTAAGAAATTCGACCTTGCTATTATAGATGAAGCGTCGCAGATTTTGGAACCTTTTGTGTTAGGATTATTAAGTGCCAAGCATGGAGCAGAAAATGCAATAGCTAAGTTCGTTCTCATAGGTGATGAAAAACAGTTACCTGCAGTTGTACAACAAGAACCACAAGAGTCTATGGTTAATGATCCTATGCTTAATAAGATTGAATTAGAGAATTGCAGATTGTCGTTGTTTGAACGTTTTGAAAAGCTGTTGGGAAAGAACAATAAGCAATATTGTCATGTCCTTACGCATCAAGGAAGAATGCATCCCGAAATTGCTAAGTTCCCTAATTATACATTCTATCAGAACTCTTTGAAAGTAGTTCCTGTAGAACACCAAAAAGAACAAACTCCATCAGTCGGGGCGGGTAAGAATGGTATTGAGGACTTATTGACTACTCGTAGGGTATCTTTCTTGTCATGTACTCCTTCCTTAGACCCTAAAGAGTCAGATAAAGTTAATGGTGAAGAGGCTAAGCTGATTGCAGCAACAGTTGTGCAGGCTTATTTAATGATGAAAAATCATTTTGATATAAATAAGTCTATAGGTGTTATTGTGCCTTATAGAAACCAAATATCTACAGTCAGAAACATGATAGATAATATGAGTACACAACATGGTATTGATTGTTTGCATGATATAACTATTGATACGGTAGAACGCTATCAAGGTAGTCAGCGTGATCTTATTATATATGGCTTTACTGCAAAGAAGCATTATCAGTTGGCGTTCTTGACAAGCAATGAGTATTATGATGAGAACGATGGCGCAATAATAGACAGAAAACTGAATGTTGCAATGACTAGAGCAAAGAAAAACCTTGTTCTGGTAGGGTATGAGCGTTTGTTGGCTCAAGATATAACTTTCTATAAGCTGATAGAATATTGTAAGAGCATACAAAGCTTTTTTGAAATTGATGTAAATAAGTATGTTAAAGGTGAATTCTCTGTCTCTAAGAGGGAAGTTGTTGATAATGCAACCTTTGACACTTTTGTATATACTGTTGATGATAAGTTTGAAAAGGCTTTTAATAAATTAGTTGTTGCTCCTATAAAGCAGGCATCAAATACGGAATGGCCTAATTATATCTTTGGGAACAAAATGGAGGTGAATATGAACCTTATTGGATATGGAAGAATAGATTTTTCAAATCAATTGTCCCTATTTTCAGATATACAAAATGAATTGACAGTTGTGTCTCCTCAACAGCAAGTGTTATTGTATGGCTATTATATCATGCGACAACACTATTGTAGTTTAAAGGCTATTCTGAATTCTTACAGAACATTTCTGCAAAATGAACTAGATGGGTGTAAGGGTAGGGTGCATTACATTGATATAGGTTGTGGACCATCAACATGCATATCTGCATTTATGAATGAGTTTTCAAATATTGAGCAGATTGATTATGTAGGTGTGGATATTTCCGTTGCGATGCAGAAACTTGGACAAAAGTTTCTGCAAGAGCAGGCATTTGACAAAATGAATACAGAGTTTGTTACTTCTTTTAATGAATTGACAGATGAATATTGGGATAAAGAGTCTCAAGTATCATCTCTGTTTATTATCAATTTCTCGTATTTCTTCTCTAATGTAAAATCAGATTTTACGGAGAAGTTAGCAATGAGAATGGTGGACATTATAAGAAAGTATCCTCTAAATAGGTATGTGTTTGTCATACAGCAATCTGAGACAGACTGTAAGAATTTTAGGTCTTATAGCATTTTCCGAAGGATTATTTTAGAAGACTCCTCTTTGGTAAAAGTGTTAAAACATGGTGAGGATAACTTTTGCTATCAGCTAAATGGAGGAAGTAAATCCTTGAAGTTCTGCTATGACATTTGGAGTAATTGATAACATTTTCGAGGAAAGAGATGTTTACCTCATCTCTTTCCTCGAAAATGCGATTATTGGCTGTTTTTATTCCCATTATGGTAAAATGTTGTATTCTCTCTTCAGCCAAAGCTCGAAGACAGGATCGACGAATGAGAAATCTTGAAGATGTTTCTCAACGAGATCTTTCTCTACTAATACTTTTTTGTTACGTGTGATGCTCCGTGGCTGCCCCAGACTATACGTCTCTACGACATCCTTGGCATTGAAGTGCTTTTCGCCAGAAGCGATGGCTTTCAACATGCCGATTTGGGTGGGAGTGAGCTCGTCCATCTCTGTCAAGAACAAGTCTTCGTTGGTGTCCAAAACCAGTTGGAGCTGGTTGTCGAGGAGTTCTTGCGTCACTTCTTTGTCTGTGTGTGACCATAGGAAGAAGCAATATTGCTGTACGTACCAAGAGTTATACTTCACTCTTTCGCATAGACATTCTGCTTGGCTCTCAGAGATAGTTTTTCCTGTCTTCTTAAAATTGCTCATGATGTATGGAATCCAATATTCCTTGGCTATTCTCTTCAGGTTCATCAGTTGTCCGAACTTAAAGAAAGGACTGTTCGCTTTGTTGAAAATATCTTTCATCATGTGCATCTTGCTGCCGTAGAGACAATAGGTGGTATGGTGCTGTAACTGCCATTCAGCCCTCAGCATAGCTTCAAGGTTCTTCCATTTTGGCAGGTTGGCGAGCTGCTGAAACTCATCGATGCAGACGATAATCTTGATGCCTTTAGCCTCGGCTATCCTTTCGGGGAGTTGCAGAATGTTTTCAGGACTTTCCTTTACAGGATTCACCTTTAGGTTGACCTCTACACTATTCATTGGGTCGGAAGCTATCGTGATGCTTGGGGTAAAACGATTGATAAATTTCACCAAGTCAGATAATTTCTGTTCCAATGTGGAAGAAACTCCTTGTATCACGATGGAGGCAAATTTGTTGTAGAATTCCTCCTCCGTATGAATCTTGGAGGCATCCATGAAGCAAACCTTTGTCTTGGATTCTTCCTGCATTAATTCTTCCATAGAGGTTCTGACAAGCGAAGATTTTCCCCATCTTCTTGGAGATACCAAGATGACGTTGATGCCGTGGCGAAGGAAATTCTTCAGTTCCCTTCGGTCTTCTACTCTGTCGATAAAACTCTCTTTCTCAGCGAGTCTTCCATAAATAAAGGGTATATCCATAATCAATTTTTTATAAGTGATGGCGCAAAGTTACAAAAATTATAAATACTCTTATAATAAATGTATTTATAATTATGGATAATTAACGAGGTGATGGGAAAAAAGTATTCCATTAAGTATTTTTTCGTATGAAATGCTTGCCGTATCATTTCTTTTTTGTATATTTGTAGCCCCCAATTGAAAAGAAGGGGTATTATTAATCTAAAAATATTAAACAATGACAAAAGAAGAATTGATGCATAGAGCCATTGTGCTCTCAAAGAATAGCGTGAAGACGGGTGGCGGACCTTTTGGTGCTGTCATTGCCAAGGATGGTATCATCATTGCTGAGGCTTCTAACAGCGTAACCATCGACCTCGACCCTACGGCTCATGCCGAAGTGAACTGCATCCGACAGGCTACCCGCAAGCTGAAGACCTTCAATCTGGAGGGTTGCGAAATCTATACCTCTTGCGAGCCTTGTCCGATGTGCCTAGGTGCCATCTATTGGGCACATCTCGACCGCATCTATTATGCCAACGACCGGAAGGATGCGGCAAAGATAGGTTTCGATGATGAGTTTATCTACGAGGAGATAGACCGCAAGATAGAAGACCGCCACAAGCCGATGATTGCCTTGATGCGCGATGAGGCGCTCGGTGCTTTCCGCATGTGGGAGGAAAATGCGGAAAAGACAGAGTATTAATGAGATAAGATAAAAAGGGAAGGTTGCACGGAATATGAACTGCAGCCTTCCTTTTTTCGTAGATTCTTCTTGTATTCTATCATGCGGGATAGAGAAAAATGGAGAAAAGGAACGATTTCTCAGATTTTCTTTGTAATTTTGCCGCCAAATTCAGAAAAGACCCTGAATTGATGGATAATGGAATTTCTCTAATTATTATAACGACAATGGAACAGTCAATAGAAAATCTCTACAAATTAGACGGTAGAGTGCCCGTAGGTAAAGCACTCCCATTTGGTCTTCAGCATGTGCTGGCGATGTTCGTCAGTAATATTGCGCCAATCATGATTCTCGCTGGTGCGATAGGTCTGGACAGTTCGGTGAGCGCCGTGCTTATCCAGAACTGTATGGTCATAGCTGGTATCGGTACCTTGGTGCAGCTGATTTCGGTAGCATGAACAACTGGGTTGTGGGTTCTGTCACTTTGCTGGCTTGTCTGCTTTGTCAGATTTTCGCCAAGGGTTTCTTGCGTTCTCTCTCTGTATTGGTAGGACTGCTGGTAGGTTACATCCTGGCGCTGTTTATGGGAATGATAGATTTCAGCGGACTTTCTGGTCTCTCTATCGTAGCTTTGCCAAAGATTTTGCCATTCACTCCTGAATTCAATATCGGTGCTATTCTCTCAGTTGTAGCTGTATATCTGGTTTCTGCCACAGAAACGATTGGTGATACTTCTGCGCTCTGCAACAGTGCGTTGAAGCGTGATCCTAAGACCAAGGAGATGGGAGCGGCAGTCTGCTGCGATGGTTTCGTCAGTTCGGTTTCCGGTCTTTTCGGTTGTACTCCTATCACTTCTTTCAGTCAGAATGTGGGTTTGGCAGCGATGTCGGGAGTGGTGAACCGCTTTACTATTGCCATGGGTGCCATCATCATGATTATCGGTGGTATCTTCCCAGCTATCGGTTATGTATTGACTACGATTCCTCAGGCTGTATTGGGCGGCTGTACCATTATGATGTTTGGTAGCATCCTTTTTGCCGGTTTCGGTATGATGGCGCGTACAGGCTTCTCCCAGCGCAACATGGTTATCGTGAGTCTTTCTCTCAGCGTAGGTCTCGGTTTCACATCTGCAACAGGTATGTTCAACATCTTCCCGGAGATTGTGCGCACCGTTTTTGCTGATAACTGTGTGGCAGTAGTCTTCCTGCTCGCCGTTATCCTGAACCTCGTGTTGCCAAAAAACTTGGATAAGGCATAAGAATTAAAGATATTTATATATAAAAAGGTGCAACTCACAAGTAAGAAAGTGAGTTGCACCTTTTTTGCTATAAACTGTTAACTATAAACTATTAACTAAATCACTGTCCTCCCAGTCTTTCGAAGAAGGTGATGATTTCTTCGAAGGTCTTGAATTCATCGCTGCCGTATTCTATCGTCGTACCCATGAAACCGTCGCATGGGCTAGGGTCGATGAAGTAATCGCCGTAGAGCAGGTTCTTCTGGTTGCAGAAGATGATGTGGTTGTAGGCTGGGGTAGAGAGATATTCCTCCACCCAAGTCTGTACCTTCGCCATGTATTCATGGTCGTTGGTTGGCGCTGGGGCTACGATATATACGTTGTAATGCTCTATCAGCATCTCGTAAGCCTTGTGCATCGAACTGGTTGCCTTCATGTAACTGTCGTGCAGGGCATCGAAGTCGATGTATACGATAGGGCGCTCCTTGCCGTTCTGCTTGTCGTCAATCCAGCGGATAACCGGACAGAGATAGTGGAATGCTACCTTGTCGATAAGTCGGTGCTCGCCATGGAATGGGATGGCGAGCGGATAGTGCTCATGGAAGAGGTCGAAGGTATGGACCAGCGGATCAGCATCGCCGAAGAGACCGTAAACACGTTGCTGCTCCTCGGGAGTAATGTCCTGGAAGCAACGCTCGGTAAAGTCACGGTATTCCTTGATGAGACCTTTGGTAACCATCAGTTCGTTCACTCCGTCCTTTCTCGGGTTCTGGAATTCCTGCTTGCCGGTCATGCTGCTCATCGTATCGCCCATCTCGAAGGCAGGGTTTACGAGGATGCGGTCGAATCCTTTCAGCAGTTCGGTATACATGCCTCCCATCGAGGTACCGATGATGAGGTCAGGCTTCTCAGTCTCCGCCATCTTCTGCAGCATCTCTATGCCCTCTTCCGGATGTACCGGGATGTCTTCAGCCACGAGGGTGGCATTCGGCATCAGTTCCTGCAACATCTTTACGGTGCCGCTCTGTGCAGAAGAGAGGAAACCGTGAACATACATGATTTTCTTGCCCGCCATGAGGTCGGGGAATTGTTTGATATATGGATTCATATTCTTATAGTTTTATAGGGGGTATCATATCATGCTCCCTGAACATCTTATTCATTTCTGCTGCAAAATTACGCAAAATTGCAGACAAAACAAAATTATTGGGCGATAAACTTCCTTGTTTGCGAAAAAAGTAGTAATTTTGCACCCAATAACCATATTAAAGTTCAAGTCATAATGGATTTACTGAAAGAAAGAATTATGCAGGAGGGCAGATGCTTTCCTGGTGGAATCTTAAAAGTAGACAGCTTTGTAAACCATCAGATGGACCCTATTCTGATGATGGACTTAGCTAAGGAATTCGTGCGCCTTTTCAAGGATATCAAGTACAACAAGATTATTACTATCGAGGCTTCGGGCATCGCGCCTGCCATCATGGTAGGTTATCTGACCAATCTTCCTGTTGTATTTGTGAAGAAAAAGCAGCCTAAGACTATGGAGGGTATGATTACCTCTGTGGTTCACTCTTTTACAAAGGACCGCGATTATACGGTTTGTGTGAGCAACAGTTATCTTACTCCTGAGGACCATGTTATCTTTATCGATGACTTCCTTGCCAATGGTAATGCGTCTAAGGGCGTGATGGACCTTTGCGAGAAGGCTGGTGCCAAGATTGAGGCGATGGGTTTCATCATCGAGAAGGCTTTCCAGCATGGTGGTGACTTCCTGCGCAAGGAGGGAATCCGTTATGAGGCGCTCGCTACCGTAGAGAGCCTGGATGATTGCAAGATTGTCTTGAAGTAAAACATCTTATTATATATAGTAAAAGCCGCCTGTAATAGGGCGGCTTTTTTCTTACTTGACGATATCAGCGGCATAGGTTCCCATCGCCTTGTAGCCTGCAGGGTTCGGATGGAGCCAGTCGCCGCTGGCATATTCCCGCTTCATCCTTCTGTCATCATTCGGATCTTGAAGCAGCTTAGCGAAGTCTAGAATGCCATCTGCTTTCTTTGCCTGACTTCGAATCCAATCGTTTACATAGAGTCGGGCTGCTTCGTGGAAGTGGCTGTAGTAGCCGGCACCCTTGAAAGGCGTGATGGTGCCCAGATAAACTTTCATCTTCCGTGCCTTCGCCTTCCTCATCATTCCCTGTATGCTCTCTATAATCTGGCGGGCTACCGTCTCGCTGTTTCCGCTCTTGGCAGCACCTATGTCGTTGATGCCTTCAAAGATAATTACCTTCTTTACGCCGCTTTGCATCAGAATGTCTCGGTCGAAGCGTTCCTTGGCGAGTGCCCCGAAACCGCCCGGCACGGTTACGCGGTTGTTGCCGATGCCTAGGTTCAGTACACCCTGGTTGGTTATCTTATGCTTCAGCTGCAGCATCTCCGACATCACGTCGGGCCACCGGTTCTGGGCATTATCCGTGGAGCATTTCCCATCGGTGATGGAGTTGCCCATGATGGCGATGGCGCTCATGTTGGTGCTCATCGTATACACATCGATACCGCTGATGTTGTACCAGTGGTTCTCGCGGAAAGCCTTTTCGAAGTTGGAGTGGGCATTGGTTACTCCCTTCATGATATAAGAGGTGGTACGTGAGCCCATGTGAACGGTAGGCACATCGGGAGCCGAGGTGTAGTTGATGGTGATGGCTACGCGCTCCAGGTTCTTGAGATTGAACTTCAGCGCATCGCTCACTATCTGTCTGCCGGCAGGGATAGTAGCCTTGTAGCTGTTGCCGAACTTGAAGTATTGGGCCGATTTGGCATCAATCTTGAAGGAGTCTTTGGCGTGGGCGATATAGATGGAGCGTATCACTACGGGTTGCATCGAGTAGATATTGCTCAGTTTCAGTCTTATCACGTCGCCTCCCACGCTTACCTTTACTATCTGGCGAACCGAACGGTTTGTCATGTTGTTATTATAGGGCATAAACGCTTTCACCACAGTCTGCGGTGCCGTAGCCCAAGTTCCAATCCATGTTTGTGCCGCCATCTGTAGTGTGTATGTGCAGATGAAGCATAGTATCATTATAAATCTTTTCACCTTGTTGTTATAATGATTTGATATTTTCTTCCGATAGCCCTGTGAATTGCATGATTTGCTCTATAGGCAGACCAGCTTGACGCATTTTTAGGGCGATGGCATTTTTTTCTTCAGTTTTACCTTCCGCTCTGCCTTCCGCTCTGCCTTCTGCTCTACCTTCCGCTCTACCTTCCGCATGCCCTTCTAATCTAGCGTTTCCAAGAACGTCATTTTGAATCATGATGGCATTGACATGTTCATCGTAGGCGTGTCGTTCGGCATTCGACATAGAGTAGTATTTCAGCTTCTCGCGAGCTTCTTGCAATCCTGGTGCTTTTGTGTCAGGATTGATGACTCCGTTTTTGAGGTAATCAACCCATTCCTCCAATGGAGACTTGGCAACCTTGTTGAATTCATTGACGCGCACTAGCATATAGGTTGGGAATATTTCGGCAGGCGACTTTCTCACGATTGTATCTTTCTCCTTGGTACTGATGATGAGTTGGTCTTGCGTATGCAGGCCGATAAAATTGTTTTGTCCTACATAGATATAGTCCGACCCTTTGCCAAGGTCAAAATAAAGTATACTAATGGAATATACCTTTTTTACTTCTTTGTAGGTGTTGCCGAGATTGATATGCTCGGTAATAGCCTTTGCCACCCCATAGAGCACGCGCTCCAGATAATACAGCTCACTTGTGTTCTGTATCTCCACGATGATGATGTCCCCTTTGCTATTTTTCGCCTTGATGTCAACTCTGTTAAACTTGTCGTCGGCTTCCTGTTGATTACCCTCGCTTTCCAATATGTCGATAATCTTGATAGGCTCACCGATAAACACTGTAAGGAATCCCTCAAGTACTCCAAAGTTAGCCTTCTGACGAAGCAATCGTTTGATTGCCCAATCGAATCGAATGTATTTATCTTTTAGCTCTTCCATATAGATTTCCTCCTAAAATTAATATTCGGTTGCAAAGTTACGCTTTTCTTTTGAAAGAAGCAAGGATTTTTGGGAAAATGTTTGAGTTGTAAACTACTATTGTACTGTCAATGAGTTTATACTTGTACAACAGTAGGTTTATGGTTGTACAACTAAAGGGTATACAGTCGTACGACTAAAGAGTGTGTAGTTGTACGATAATGGGGTGTTGTCACTAGGCTCGGCAGACCTGCTGACTAGGCTCAGCAGAGCTGTCGAGCCTAGTGGAAATCATCAAGAAGCAGTCTGCTTGAACCTCAGATACAGTCTCTCTGAACCTCAGATACCGACTGCTTGAACCTCCTAATCTATATCTTTGACCCAGCGCAGTCGTATCCTTGCGCCAGATGAGCCGTCTCGTTACGCTTATTCAGCCGCATTGTTATGCTTGATAATAAATAGTATCTTCTGCATTTGACGGTTTGTATATGCCAGCATCTGCGAATAGTCCTTCAAAGCATAAATCTTCGTCTAATTCAGGCCAATGGATACCATATCTGCTCAATACGAAAGCCTTACGCTGGGCAGGTGTGGCGTTAGCAAGACGGCTCCAACGACTGAAAGGATAGTTAGCCTTCCAGCCATTTTGGGTTTCTGCCCAAATATGGGCATCGTCAACCCAAACGCGATTTACTCTATATTGCTCCATAATATCTTATTTTTGATTAAAATACTCTTTCCATCTATCTATAATGACCGCCTCATTCTCAGAAATAATAGATTCTATCAAGGCAATATCATGCTTTTTGAATCCATGATTATAAATCTGGGTTAGAGGAGATACATTGTATTTTGCTTCATTTCCATCCTTGATGACATGGACATGAATTGGTTCATGATCATTAGAATAAAACATGAATCTGAATCCGAAAAATATGAATATTGTTGGCATCGTTTCTTTTTTCTGCAAAGATACGCTTTTCTTCTGAAAGAAGCAAAGAATTATTGAAAAATGTTTGAGGATGAGGGAAATAAAAAGAAAAAGGTGTATCTCCGCTTGCCCGATGTATGGGGCAAGAAGGATACACCTTTTTATATTATAGTTCTTTTATTTCCTTTTCAGTCAAACCGGTAATAAAAGCAATTTGCTCTATGCTCAACCCATTCTTCTAATGGTGATTTAGCCACCTTGTTGAATTCGCGCAGCTAGTGCGCACACCTTTTTAGTATAATAAATCTAAAAATTTTTGGTTAGAACTCTACTTTCGCATATCTTTGCACTTAAAAAAAGTGGCACATGTGCCATAAATTTTAAGTAGAGGCATCTGTTCGAGCAGTCCTTAGGAAGCAAGTAAGCACAGGGAGGGCAGGTTTGTTACCTGCCCAATAGCATCCCCCGCCCTAATTAAAAAGGCGAGTGCCGCTTTACTGATTTGTCGCAGCCATGAAATCCTATTACTAGGTTGGAGCGCCTTGAATATAAAGACTTATCCATAATTATCTCAAATGTGGTGCAACTTCTCCATTAGGTAAAAGAATTCCTGCCCTAATTAAAAAGGCACGTGCTGCTTCTTTACTGGCAGTAGAAGCCTTTCTTGCAGCCTCTAATCTTTCTTGTCTTTTGCTATCAAATAAATCCATATTCTACCTCCTTGTTTTAAAAGTTGAACATTTCTTTTGCAAAGATTATGCAAACGAGCGAAATGTAAGCTTGCTTACAGATTGTCGAGCGCCGCTAATCTTCTGCAAAGATTATGCCAGCGAGTGCAATGAAAGTTTACTTTCATATTGCCGAGCGCCACTAATCTTCTGCAAAGATACGCTTTTCTTCTGAAAGATGCAAGGAATTATTGAAAAATGTTTGAGGATGAGGGAAATAAACAGAAGAATTAAAACCCCGGGGTCATCACCAGCATCGAATAATCTGGGAGAGGGTCTTACCGGGACTGCGCTGCAAAGATAATAATTAAAATGGAATATACCAAAGATCTTTTCGAAAAATTACGTCGGGACGTATCTGTTGCTACGTCGGGACGCGTCTGTTGCTACATCGGGACGTAGGAAATGCTACGTCGTGACGTAATTTTTGCTGCATCGTGGGAGGTTTTTCGATAAAAAGCATAGAAAAATACTAAAAAATGAATAGAAAATAAGCGTTTTTGCTCAATGTTTTCAACCTTTTAGCTCCCAAAACGCCTCTAAAGCACCCGAAAATCGCTGTTTTTAAGCTGAGTGTGGCAATAGGTGGCAATAAGGTGATAATAAAAAAGCCCCTTATTGCCACCCGTTATTCTCTTAGTATCAGCTACTTATAATAAGCGTGGCAAATGTGGCAATAAATTGAGAAAACATGTTCCTATGCGTAAAGGATCTTTGTTTCTCAAACATTCCATCAAAATCCGATTGGTATAAATACTATTGCCATCGTTTCTTCTTGGGAAAATGTTCTAGCTGTATGGTAGAAGTTTTTCGGGAAAAGTTTTGGAGATTAGGAGATAAAGTATTATCTTTGCCATCAGATTCAAAAACGAATAATCAAACTGAGTTATGATAGTAAGACCAAAGCGCATTTATCGCAAGCGCATACCATACGGCATGCAGAATTTTGAGGATGTCATAAAAGAGGATTGTTACTATGTGGACAAGACTCCTTTCATAGAGCAAATAGAAGAATCCAACAAGTATTTCTTCTTCATTCGCCCTCGCCGTTTCGGCAAGACACTTACCCTCTCCATGCTTGAGAATTACTATGACATCAACAAGAAAGACAAGTTTGATGAAATCTTTGGCAAGCTATACATCGGGCAGAATCCTACACCAGAGCATAATACATATCTCATCATCCACCTCAATTTTGCCGAGGTGGCAGCAGGATTGGATGATTATAAGGATGGACTGGACAACCATTGTAGCCTTGTGTTCAATTTCTTTTGTGACATCTATGCACATATTCTTCCTGCTGATACCAAGGAAGGAATGGAAAAGTTAACAGATGCAGTGTCTCAACTGAGATTTCTTTGCCAGAAATGCCAGGAGGTAGGAAAGAAGATTTATCTCTTCATCGATGAGTACGACAACTTCACCAACATGATTCTTGCCCATGAGGAGCATCTCGTGAGGTATCGCAACCAGACCCATGGAGAGGGATACTTGCGCCAGTTCTTCAACACCATAAAGGGTGCGGCTGGCAATACTCTGGGCAGAGTGTTCGTCACGGGAGTAAGCCCTGTGACCATGGACGACCTGACCAGCGGATTCAACATCGGAACCAACTACTCGCTCTCACCCGACTTCAATGAGATGACGGGATTTACTGAGGAAGAAGTGAGAAAGATGCTGGATTATTACGGCAGCATCCTGCCATTCAATCACACTACCGATGAGCTGATCAAGGTGATGAAGCCTTGGTACGACAACTATTGCTTTGCAGAGGATAGATATGGTGAGACCACCATGTACAACTCGGTAATGGTGCTCAACTTCGTAGATAATTACATCCGAAGCAATTACCAAATCCCTAAGAAGATGGTGGAGACCAACATCCGTATCGACTATGACAAGTTGCGGATGCTCATCCGCCACGACAAGGAGTTCGCCCACGATGCCAGCATCATCCAGCAGTTGGTGACCCAGGGATTCGTGATAGGCACGCTCAACGAGAACTTCCCTGCCGAGCGAATCAACGACCCAGACAACTTCCTCAGCCTGCTGTTCTATTTCGGCATGGTGACGATAGACGGAACTTATGATGGTGAGACCAAGTTCATCATCCCGAATGAGGTGGTGCGTGACCAGATGTACACCTACCTGCTCGACACCTACAAGGAGAATGACTTGGTATATGATAGATATAGCAAGGGTAAACTGGAGAGCAAACTGGCTTATCATGGAGAATACAAGCCATACTTTGAGTATATAGCCGACTGCCTGAAGAAGTACTCCTCCCAGCGAGACAAGCAGAAGGGAGAGGCTTTCGTGCATGGCTTCACCTTGGCGATGACGAGCCAGAACAAGTTCTATCGCCCTATCTCTGAGCTGGACAATGACGGCGGCTATGCCGACATCTTCCTCTCTCCGCTCTGTGACATCTACAAGGACATGGTAGATTCATATATCATCGAGTTGAAATATTGCAAGAGCCAAACCACAGATGAGCAAGTAAAAAAGCTCTTCGAGGAGGCTTCAGCTCAAATCTCTCGCTATGCGGACAGTGATATGGTCAGAGAGGCAGTAAAGACTACAAAGCTCCACAAGCTGGTGGTTATCTACCGCGGAGCGGAAATGGTGGCTTGCGAGGAGATATAAAACTATTTCAACCATACTGGTCGAAAATGTTTGAGAGAGATAAAAAGAAAAAGGTGTATCCTCGCTTGCCCGATGTATGGGGCAAGAAGGATATACCTTATTACATTATAGTTTTCCCTTTCCCAGATCAAAGTACAGAATGCTGATGGAATATATTATATACCAAAGCTTTTGCCCTTATAGGGTGTAGTTTGCATAGCGATATTTCACCTAGTGCGGTGTCCTGAGCTATGTGGCTCATTGCTCATTCAGCCCGCCTTGGCTGTTACTATCTGTAACTGTTCGTGTAGTTTTTTACAAACGAGTAATAGTTATGGATTAGGATAATCTGGATTAATACCTCTAGGCAGGAAATATCCCTTGATGCAGTTTGGATTGCAGACACATATCTGAATATGGTTCTTTTCTCTAAATCCCGCATTAGGATAAAGTTCTTGCCCCTCCCAAAATACACCCTTCACGGAATCGTAAGGATGCTGGTTGGCTTTTGCATTAATTCTTCTGGCTGTTTGAACAACAGCACAATCTAATTTTCTAATCAACAAATCTGTTGATTTGCCAATTGTTTCATTTCTAGGTAATGGCATGTTAGCATCAGCATAAAGTTCTTTGAGTACAGAATAAGAAGTTTTTAATTCTTGCAAATAAAAACTATCTGTTAAATCCAGACAATAGCCAAGGTCTATAATTGCACCTATTACGGCTGGTTCTTTTACACTGGAGCTTTTTCTTGTTGACAATTGTTTAGCCCATTGCCAGGCCCTATCTTCATTATTTTCCCAAAAATATATACCATTGCCTAGCCAGTCATAGTCATTGGCGCTAGCAAGAAGTTCTGTTTTGCCAGCAATCACTGCATCCACTACAGATTTGTCACAGCCATGAAACCCAACAACAAGGTTGGATCTTCTTGAATATAGAGACTCTTTCATCGTAGGTGTGGTGCTAATTGCCCATCAGGGAGCAGGATGCCTGCTTCCTTAAGAAACTTTATCGCATTTTCTTTGCTAGCAGTAATCTCTTTGATTACAGCTTGCATCCTTTCTTGTCTTTTGCTATCAAATAATTCCATATTTACCTCCTATTTTAAAGGATTAATACTATTCGACTGCAAAGATACGCTTTTCTTCTGAAAGATGCAAGGAATTATTGGAAAATATTTGAGACTGAGGGAGATAAAAAGAAAAAGGTGTATCCCGCTTGCCCGACATGTTGGGCAAGAAGGATACACCTTATTGATATTTAAATCTTGTTCGGATTTTTATTTGTATGCATCAGTACAACTTGGATTGTTGTAGTCTCTAACTGCTGCATTGTTGTTTACTTCGTTGATAGAGATTGGCCAGTTCATCCAAGCAGGACGATTTGGTATATGATAGATATAGCAAGGGTAAACTGGAGAGCAAACTGGCTTATCATGGAGAATACAAGCCATACTTTGAGTATATAGCCGACTGCCTGAAGAAGTACTCCTCCCAGCGAGACAAGCAGAAGGGAGAGGCTTTCGTGCATGGCTTCACCTTGGCGATGACGAGCCAGAACAAGTTCTATCGCCCTATCTCTGAGCTGGACAATGACGGCGGCTATGCCGACATCTTCCTCTCTCCGCTCTGTGACATCTACAAGGACATGGTAGATTCATATATCATCGAGTTGAAATATTGCAAGAGCCAAACCACAGATGAGCAAGTAAAAAAGCTCTTCGAGGAGGCTTCAGCTCAAATCTCTCGCTATGCGGACAGTGATATGGTCAGAGAGGCAGTAAAGACTACAAAGCTCCACAAGCTGGTGGTTATCTACCGCGGAGCGGAAATGGTGGCTTGCGAGGAGATATAAAACTATTTCAACCATACAGGTCGAGATCTTTTCGAAAAATTACGTCCGGACGTATCTGTTGCTACATCGGGACGTAGGAAATGCTACGTCGTGACGTAATTTTTGCTGCATCGTGGGAGGTTTTTCGATAAAAAGCATAGAAAAATACTAAAAAATGAATAGAAAATAAGCGTTTTTGCTCAATATTTTCAACCTTTTAGCTCCCAAAACGCCTCTAAAACGCCCAAAAATCGCTGTTTTTTGTAAAATGTGGCAATAGGTGGCAATAAGGTGATAATAAAAAAAACTTATTGCCACCCGTTATCCTCTTATTATCAGCTACTTATAATAAGCGTGGCAAATATGACAATAAATCAGAGAAAACATGTTCCTATGCGTAGAGGATCTTTGTTTCTCAAACATCCTATCTGTTGCAAATATAAAGAGGGTGTGTCATTGAATGATGACACACCCTCTCTCTAAATTTAAGTCCTATTTAAGAAACTATTGTTTATTTCTTAGTTAGAACCATTATCTGTATCTTCGTCTGAATTGTCATTGTTGAAAGGATATCCCTTTGTCCAAATGAAATTCCAACCATCGCATGGAGCAAGACCATTGCCATCCATCAGCAAAAGTGGAACGAACGTGAAATTACCATTGTCGTTGGTAAAGCTACAATAGCTTGCTAAATCGCCTGTGCTTACATAGTAGAACTGGTAAAGACTGCAGTTGCTATCTGCTGTAAAGCTGGTTCCTGTTTCAACATCATAGATGCCATCTTCCATTGACACGTTACCTTCTTCGTCCATGGTGAACTTGATGTCTGCCTCACCAGGAAGTTCCTCTTCGCCTGCTTGCTTGAAGGCTGTTGTTAAAGGACAAGCAAACTTATAAAGATTAGTTCCTTCTTTTGCCTTCATTACATCAACAGTAGCTTCCAAACCAAAGAACACATTATCGGTAAACTTAGCTTCACCAACTTTCTCCCATGTATAGTCTCTTGCTATTGTAACAGAAAGTGTGTCGTCACCATACACAGAAGATTCTTTCGTAGGTATTGTGAACATGACAGACTCTGTTTGACCTAGTTCCAAATTGCATGTAACAGGTACTGCAACTTCTTTTTCGCCAGCTTTGAATGTTACCTTGGTTGGAGCAGTGAAAATCTCGTTGTCGCATTTCAAATCATAAGTAGCATCTGCAGATGTATTTGTACGTCCTAAAGTAATAGAGAACGTTTGTGCATCCTCAGGCTTAAATGTTTTTGAAGAGAATGATGAGTATATGTATGCGCCATCTGATTGCTCTCCAATTGTGTAGTTGTCGTCATCGTCAGAGCATGAAGCAAGTGACAAACCAGAAATGGCAACAACAACCATCATAAAATATTTAAATATTTTCTTCATAATTGTCTTTTTATTATTCTATGAAACATTATTCATCAGCAACTGCTGTTGGATGCTTGCCTACAGGGTTGTTCTGCTCTTCAGTGATAAACTTATTGTGCTGCATCTCATTCTTTGGAATACGCCAAATTAAGCAATCATCCTTAGCTGGGATATTATAAACCTCAGTTGCGTCATAACCTGCGCCTCGGCGGTCGAAGTCTTTGTTCAAACGGATGAAGTCGAACCAAGTGATACCTTCACCATAGAATTCAATACGACGTTGAGTCAAAATAGCATTAACTACGCCTTCGGTTGTTGAAGCATTCAAATTGTAAGATGGGTCACGATATTGACGGACGAAATCTTTCAATGTTGTAGCACCCTTTGTTGCATTAGTCTGTGCCTCGCACTCAGCCTTAATCATGTACATTTCCTCGATACGAATCAAAGGAATGTCACTGGCATTTGTTGATGTACCAACCACTCCCTTATAAGGAGCAAATTTAACCTGAGTATAAGCAGGGGCTTTCTTACCCGTAACGTATTCTTGCTGTTCTGCTGTTAAGTTCTTTGAAACACCATTTTCATCCAAGAACCAACCCTTACGTGCATCGGTCTCATTGATGTTGTTCTCGTAGAGTTTCTTGTTGATACGCTTCCATGCACCAACGGTTGCATAACCATAGTTTAATGATCCCATGTGAGAAGGGAAGTTACAGATACCTGTTGTTACGACACGGTCTGTCTCGCTAATTTTAATACCCCACAACCAGTTGTTTGCATTTATATCAGCAAATCCTGGCTGGCTAGCCTCTGCAATAGAGAGAGGTTTGGCACCACTATTCTCAATAACAAAGTTGGCATCTTCCAAAGCCTTTTCATAGTTGTGCATTACAAGATAAACTCTTGCACGAATAGCACGTGCTGTATAGAGGTCAACATAGCGTTTGTCTGTACGCTTGTAATTGCTCTTTTGGAAAAGCTCAATGGAAGTATTCAAGTCTGAGAGGATTTGCTCGTAAGTCTTGGCAACTGTAGCACGAGGACATCCGCCGTTCTTTGCAACTTCTTCCTTGTTGGCTTCGGTGATGAGAGGAACACCGAGGGCTGTGTTAGGATCGACATTGGCATAAGTCTGTTGATAGCACTGTACTAATTGGAAGTAGTCGAATGCGCGTATAGCCAAAGCTTGAGCCAAGTAGCCTTGTGAGACAGCATCTGTAGGCTCCATACCTACTGTAGCAACAACATTGTTTGCTGTATAAATCTGGTTATAAAGTGTACCCCAAATCATACGGTTATCACCATAGGTGTAGTCAATGTTGTCGTATGTCAAAGAAAAACCAAACCAGTTATAACCTGTATTTTCTTCTACCATATCGATTCCTCTTGAGTCTAAGAGGAGCATGATGCTTGGATAGCCTATATCGCTATGTACATCTTCACCACGCACATTACCCATTACGCTAAAGTTTGTGGTAACAGCATTGACACTTGCTTCGAGACGGCTAGGGTCATTCTCAACAGTCTCCTGTTTCTCGTCTGTAGTAACTAAGTTACCTGATGGCTCTGTGTCCAAGCAAGATGCCAAAAGCAAAGAGGCAGAAGCCATCATGAAATATTTCGTAATTTTCATAAATGTCTATTTTTGATAAGTTCTTTATTCACCTTTAGAATGTTAACTTAATACCACCAGAGATGGTTCTACGTGCTGTATACCAGCTGCTAGATACGTAAGTCAAACTCATACGTGGATCCATACCCTTACGGGCAGAGAATATAGCTACATTCTCTATAGAACCATAGAAACGCAAGCCCTGGATACCAATGTGAGAAAGCACTGACTTTGGTAAAGTGTATCCCAAAGTGATATTGTCAATAGAGAAGTAATCAGAACTTGTATAGAAACGATCTGATGAACTTGCAGCATACTTATCGGTGAAATCTACACGTGGAATATTGCTAGAGGTGTTATCCTCTGACCATGCATCCAAAATATCCTTGTGGAAGTTGTGACCAGCAGAGAATGCTGTTCCTCCTGTTGTCATCAAGTCAGAATAACCCTGATCGTAGATGCGACCGCCCAACTGGAAACTAGTCTGGATGGCGAAGTCTAAACCTTTCCATGCGAATGTAGTTCCAAGACCACCATATACCTTAGGAAGAATGTCGCCAGATTCCTTACGATTATACTCATAGGCATTTTCGTAGTCTGTTGTAGCTTCCTCTATATAGTTGCCTTCTGCGTCCTTTGCAGGTGTGGTGTCCTTACCTGTTTCAGGGTCTTTATTCATCTTGACACCAAGGTAGAGAGCTTCACCTTTCTCATTTACGCCAAGATATTTTGGCAAGTAGAAGTTATAGATAGACTCGCCTTCCTTGTAGATACGCTCGCCATTGATGTATTGCCCATTCTCATAGTCTGAAGACAACTTATGAATGCGGTTCTTTGTCCAAGTTCCATTGAAGTTTACGCTCCACTGCATGTTCTGGTTCTTGATGATGTCATAATTAATTTCAAATTCTACACCATAGTTCTGTACAGTACCCATGTTGATAGGTATTTTTGAGTAACCGTTGATAAGAGCTACTTGTTTGAAGTCAAGAAGGTTGCTTGTGGCACGGAAGAAGAAATCCAAAGAACCATAAAGACGACTCTTGAAGAAAGAGTAGTCTGCACCGAAGTCGAAGGCGTTAGTCTTCTCCCATTTTAAGTCGGCATTACCCTTGTTCTTCAATGTACCATCAGCGAAAACTCCATCTGTACCTGTCATCTTGAAGATGTCCTGATAAGCATACCATCCTGCATATGGGTCGTCACCTGCAGTTGTTGCCAAATTGTAGTTATGGTTGTCGTTACCAGTTTGACCGAAAGAGGTTCTGAGCTTCAATTGATCTAAAGCCTCAAAGTCTTGCAACCAACTTTCCTTCTTCATGTTCCAACCTAAACCGAAGTTGAAGAAGTTACCCCAACGATTGTTCTTGGCAAAAGCAGATGTTCCATCACGACGATAACCAATATTTACAAAATATGTCTCATCGTAATTATAGGAACCTGAGAAGAAGTAACCTGCTGTGTGGTATTCATTCTTTGTTCCACCTGCAGTGAACTTAGATGTAGAGTTGCCCAATATATAGTCATTCATGCGATAAATCTGCTGACCATCGCCATAGAAGTCTGTAACTTTCAGACGATAACCTTCGAAACCAGCCAATGCGCTGATGTTATGCTTGCCGAAAGAGTTCTGATAGTTCAAAAGATACTGATGTGTTAAGGCTGTTGTTCGGGTCTGACTATTCGAAATCTCACCACCATAGCTGCTACTCTGACCATAGAGAGGATTATTGTAGCTGTAAATGATAGTGTTGTCTGTGTTCAATCCCAAGCGAACTGTAGCTGTAAAACCATGGGTGAGGTCGGCTTTTGCAAACCAGTTGCCCTCAAAGATATCCATGTTGTATTCAGTCTTGTTATAAGTCAAGTCACCTAATGGGTTTGCCATACTCATCCAGTTACGAGCAAAACCTGTACTCTCACCATCACCATAGTCGTAAATTTTGTTGCCTGAAGCCTTGTCGTACATAATGTTACCTGTTGCATCACGTACGTACATAGGATAGATTGGGGCAATGTTGTTTGCTATAAAGAAGGCGTTACCAGAAGAGTTTGTGCTATTTTCATCCTGATTTATTGGACTGTTGCTGACAGTATGTGTATAGGCCATATTAGAACCGATAGTCAACCATTTCTTAGCCTTGTACTCAACGTTGGTACGACCTGTCAGACGATCAAATCCTGACCCCTTGATTGTACCATCATCCTGCAGATAGCTGAATGAAGAATAATAAGAGAAAACATCAGAAGCACCGGAAATTCCAACATTGTATTCTTGACGGAATGTTGTCTTGAATGTTGCATCCTCCCAAGCATCTGGAGTAAAGTAGTTGGTTCCATCAGTGTAACCCAATGTTGCCTGTGGATTCAACTTGCCATTCTTACCAACCAAGTATTGTCCTGATGGTACAGTGTAAATCTGATAGCCTGTTTTACTTAAGTCATTATTTGCTAACTGGAAAGATTTTGTGGCAGAGAAACCGCTATTATAGCGATAACCATTGTAATAACCTTTGTATAACTGCTCGTAGTATTCTCCTGGATTCTTGATGACATCATAGTTTGCTACCTCACGAGATACTGCACCCCACTTGGCGTCAGCTGTAATCTGTGTACGTCCCTGCTGTCCCTTCTTGGTAGTAATCATAACAACACCATTAGAACCACGAGAACCATAAAGAGATGTAGATACGGCATCCTTGAGTACTGTCATAGATGCAATATCCTGAGAGTTAATGGCAGACAAATCTCCATCGAATGGTACACCATCTACTACATAAAGAGGTGCTGTTACACCATTGATAGAACTTATACCGCGGACACGAATCTTTGTTTCAGAACCAGGTTGGCCTGAAGACTGCAATGTCTGAACACCAGACATAGTACCAATAAGTGCAGAAGAAACATTGGAAATCTGACGATTTTCAATCTTAGTTGCCTTAATCTCTGATGCAGAACCTGTATAAGCAGATTTCTTAGCTGTGCCATAAGCAACAACAACAACGTCATCCAAGACCTTAGCATCTGGTTCAAGAACAATTTTCATATTCTTTCCAGCCTTGACGCTAGTTGAAGTCATGCCAATGTAAGAAATCTCCAACTTGGCATTAGTTGGAGCGTTCAATGAAAAGTTACCATCAACATCGGTAACTGTACCGGTATTGGTACCTGCTACTTTGATAGATGCACCAATGATTGGCTCACCATCCTCTGCAGAGGTTACTTTACCGGAAACTTGAGTTTGCGCCAACGCCATTCCTAAACTAAGGAAGAGGCAGGCAATAAACGTCATGAGTCTTTTTTCCATAAATCTCTCTCGTTTAATTAATTAATAAATATATAATGTTTTATATTTCTTTCTCACTACATATCCTCCCAACTTTTATTGAGCGTGGGGGCTCATTTCTTGTCTCCAACTCTTATCCCGAACTGGTGGGGGTGGGTATGTTGCCATACCTTATTATATATAGGGAAGTATCTCAAACTTCACTAAATTTTAATAATATTTTTAATCGGCTGCAAAAATAAGCATTTTTTAGGAAATCACCAAACTTTTTTCTAGAAAAGTTGCACTTTGCTCGATATTTTGTTATAAATATGCGGTTTTTATACACTTTTGCTTATGAAAAACAAGCGAAAGCGGCAGTTTTGTCAAAAACTGCCGCTTTCGCTGAAATACTAACTTTCTGCCTTTAATTCTTCGTCTAGAACAAAGAGCATATAGAGGGGGATGTTGATGGTTTTTGAACTGTTGTTTCTCTCGTATGGCAAGAGACTGGTGCGAACCGACCATTTGGGTGAATATTTTTCCCGATACAGTTTCAAACTCTTGGCATTCATAATTACTCCTGCCTTTGCTTCCAGTGGATATACATCCAAACCGTCGGAAATAAGGAAGTCAACCTCTGCAGTGGCTGAAGAAGACCAATAATAATTGGTTTCCAGAGTTTCTGTAAAGTTCTGAAGTTCCTGACAGACATACTGTTCTGTCAACGCTCCCTTAAACTCTTCAAAGATTCTGCTTCCTTCTAATATTACTTTCGGCGAAATCTTGCTCATTGCCCTCAACAGACCTACATCCAGTAAGAATACCTTAAACGATTTGAGATCAGCATAGGCTGAAATCGGGATGTCGGGTTTGCTGACATTGTTGGTTCTGATAATTTCACCTGCATCAGAAAGCCACATGATGGCATCCTCATATTCCCGTGCTCTGGCTCCCTCTCTCACCAGTCCATAGACAAACTTCTTGTTTTCCTTCGCCAGTTGCGAAGGGATGCTGTTCCATACATAACGGATTTTCTCGACCATATTCTTTGGTGCATGCTTGGAGAAGTCTTTCTGGTAGGCTGCTATCAGTTCCTGCTGGATTCGGTTCACCTTGTTGTAGTCTTTGCTGCCCAGCCACTCTGTTACAACAGCAGGCATACCTCCTATTATCATGTATTTTTTCAGATAATCTGTAAGGCGAGCCTCGAATGCTCCCAGGTTTCTGTTTCCTTTATCGATATAGTCTACCAGCATGTTCTCTCCGTTTGCTAGCAGAAACTCTTTAAAGGACATGGGATATAGATGCAGGAAATCTGTCTTTCCTACAGGGAAGGATGTGCCTTCGTGCAGGGCTATGCCTAGCAATGAGTCTGCGCAGCAGATGGCATACTCTGGTGTCTCTTCGCAGAAATACTTCAAAGAGGTGAGTGCTCTTGGCATTTCTTGTACTTCATCGAAGATAATAAGAGTTTCCTCGGGTATTATCATCTTACCATTATATATAGAGAGCTGTTCCATAATGCGTTGTGGTGATAAGTCGCCAGCAAATATCTCTTCGAGTACATCACTCTGTTCGAAGTTGATGTAACATACGTCTTTGAAGTACTTGCGCCCAAATTCTTTCAGTAGCCAAGTCTTGCCAACTTGTCTTGCACCTTCCAGTATGAGTGGCTTCCTTCCTTGACTGTCTTTCCATTTTAACAATTGGGATATAAGTAGTCTTTCCATACGCTAAAAATTATGTTTTGGCAAAGATACTAATAAACAGTGAATTACGCAAGTAAAATCACATTTTTCTAAGGACTTTTAAGTATATTTATCACATTTTCCTAAGGACTTTTGACTGGAAGAAACATTGTTCTCCTCATAGCTTTGTCTTCACCACCATACTTCAGACCGAGATCTTCGCCGGCGATACCATCGCAGAAGCCCTTGTAAGCCCACTTGCGCTTGTAGTCCTTGTCGAAGAGGTTAGGCACCTGACCCTTGAGCCAGTATTCGTGTTCAGCCTCGTTGTCTGAGCCCGAGCTTGTGAAAGTTTGGGCTTTGTTGCAAATAAAAACGATTTTTTCAATTCCGTATCTGGGAAAAGGAGAAAATACGAAAAGGGTGCGTCACAGACTTATGACACACCCTCCTTGGGTTATGGGTTGCTAAACATGCAATATATTGGCAAGTTTAGTTTCTGTATCCTGGATTTTGATAAGCTTCTTTTTCTGCGTCGCTCATCATCATTGCATCAATCTGACCTTGTGGAATAGGGCGGAGATAGAAATCTTTTGGAATGTCGCGCCTGAAAGTCTGAGGCTCATGGTCGGCTGCACCTGCGCCTGCGATTTCATACGTGCCAGCACGCTCTGCCCATGTCTGGGTGCGTACGAGGTCGAACCAACGATGGCCTTCGCCAAAGTACTCACGGCTTAATTCATCCAAGATGTAGTTGATGGTGATGGTCTGTGGGGTAGCAGCTGTCATTTCTGCACTGTGGTCTTCAACCTTCTCCTTGTTGCCGTTGTTGTCCCAACGCCACTTTCCTGCACGAGCACGGATGACGTTGATGAGCTCACGGGCAGAATAACCTGGTTGTGTGGTAGCTCCCTTTACTGCTGCCTCTGCTGCGGCAAAGTACAGTTCTGAGAATTTGCAGATTGGGAATGGACGTGTACTACCTGCATTTGGCTGACCTGTTGTTCCGTTGTTATCAGTACGATAAGGACCAATCTTCCAGAGAATAGGATACTTGAAACGGCTAATGGCAGAAGGGCCTACGACATAGTCTGCACGCCCAGCGGTTGTACCTGCGCCTACACCTGCGCCATTTCCATTGTAAGAGATGTTGTTATCGTTATCAACGAAAGTGAGGACAGCGTCACCCACCTTGATGTCCATACCATTGGCACCAATACCTTTTTCTGTGTTATTGCCGCCTAAGTCCCAGTTCGCACGGAATGTGTAGGTGAATGTGCCATCATAACGAGAGTCGTTGGTCTTGTCAGCAAAAGTCTCTTTGAAAACATTCTGCGTAGGTGCCATACGAGTCCAAGGACGTCCTAAGGCTTGAACAGCAGCACGCAATACTGGATTGAACTTAGAACCATCAGCCTTATCGATTACCATGTTAGGGTAGTTCCAGCATACCATCCAAGAGGCGAAGTTGTCTGGTGCGCCACCACCGCCATAAGAGAGGGAACCTCCATTGTATTCCTCGCTTTTCTCTGTATGGTCAGCGTAAAGCAACATCTCCTTGTTGCGATCGTTTTCTGCGAGGTTTACGTCATAATAGGTGTCCATCAAGCCAAAACCAGCTGGGTTCTTGATGCCTTCAATGGCGATATCGTATGCCTGCTGGAAATACCAAGTAGCATCGTGCCCGTCAAGATCTTTACGTTCGCACTCTGGGTAAGTTGGAATGTTATTAGGATTCTCCAACCACCAAGCGTAGGTGAGATATGCTTGTGATAAGATAAGGCGTGCCAATGTTTTGGTGACGCCACCTGTTACACGTCCTTTTTCAGGTAAGTTCTCTACTGCTTTCTTCAAGTCAGGGAAGATGGCCTTAGTGTAAACTTCTGGTACAGTATTACGTGTAGAGGTGCGAGTTGGAGAGGTGTTGAATTTCAATTCGCCAGCACCTAAGTCCAAAGGTACACCGCCAAATGTCTGTACAAGACGGAAGTAGTCGAATGCTCTGAAAAAACGAGCTTCGCTAAGAAGAGATTCGTTAATACCTGCTTGTTCACCGTTTTCAATAACGCCACTGGCTGTATTGATGTATGTGAAAGCGTTGCCCCACAAGACGTCAGAACGTGATGACAGAGAGGTCAGAGTTCCTACGCCAGAAAGGTCTGCGTCCTTAAAGTTGCCATCGGCTGACTGTGCCCAGGTATATTCATCCGTACCTGTCTCGCAGTTGTTGTAGTAGTATGCTTGACCGTATGTGTCACGGAGATGTGAGTAAAGTGCTGTAAGACCTCCCTTGATACCATTTTCTGTCTTGAAGAAGGTTGGGTCGTATTGGCTGCGTGGTTGCTCGTCTAGTATGTCTGAGCATGAACCCAGCATTAAAAGTGCGATAGACGCAATGCCAAGGCCTTTTATATTTTTGCTTAATATCTTATTCATAATAGTATATCTTTAGAATGTTGCATTAATACCGAAGATAAAGTTACGTGTAGATGGGGTGTTGTAACCTACTACAGGTATCTTATGAGCGTTGGTGTAACCCTCCATGGTTACTGCCATTGTACCACCATTGTTACTCAATGTGTTGGTCTCTGGGTCAAGACCACATTCATTCTTGAATGGAGAGAAGAATACAAATGGGTTTTGTACTGAGCAATATACACGGAGTTTGCTTATACCAAGATTCTTGATGGCATTCAACTTGTCGAAGTTATAACCCAATGTGATGGTGCGAATCTTGAGATAGCCTGCGTCGAAGTAACCCAATGTAGAACCATATTTTGGATTGTCGCCAGTCATGATGCCACCAGGTTTTGGATATTTGGCATTCGTGTTGTCTTCTGTCCAATAATCTACCTTGATGTTGTTGCGGCGACCAGACAATAGGTTAAGATAACCGTTGGAAGAATGGAGTGCACTGACCAACTTGCCACCAATCTGGAATGAACCGATGACAGTCAAGTCGAAGTTCTTATAACCCACTGTTGTGTTAAAACCACCCATTAAGTCTGGATCCATATCCATGATTTGCATATCATCGCTGTTGATTTGACGAGTAGGTGTTCCGTCTTCATTGTAATCACCGGTGTATTCAACCTTGATCATACCCACATTTCCACCTGGCTCAAGAATGTCGAGATATTTGTCGTCTTTTTGCCACAAACCAATCTTCTTGTAGTCGTAAATGACATCAATAGGATGACCTACGAACCAGCGGTTGCCCAGATCACGATCTGCACCTGATGCCAATGCTACCAACTTGTTTTTGTTGGCATACAAATTGATACCAGCGTCCCAAGTCCAGCCGTTTTTGCCATCAAGAATGGTACCGTTTAAAGAGAACTCAATACCTTTATTACGTGTCTTTCCGACATTTGCTGTATAGCTGTTCACGCCAGAGGTAGATGGGAGAGATACGCCTAGCAACAAATCCTTGGTGTCCTGAATATAGTACTCCAAAGTACCACTCAGACGACCTTGGAAGAGACTGAAATCGACACCGAAGTTCCAGGTAGATGAGTATTCCCAACCCAATTCTGTGTTAGGTAATGTGCTTACATAGAAACCACGGTCATAAGTAGTTGGACCAAAGTTGTATGGACGTGTACTGAGTGCACCGAGGGTAGAGTAAGGATTGATACTCTGGTTTGAGGTCTCACCATAACCAATGCGGAGCTTCAAGTTGTCAAGCCATGTCAAGTTTTGCATGAAATTCTCACGTGCGATATTCCAACCTACAGAAACTGCAGGGTAGGTGTGCCACTGGTGTCCTTTAGCCAGACGAGAGGATGCGTCAGCACGGAATGTTACAGAAGCCATGTATTTATTGTCGTATGAATACATAAGACGTCCCATCCAAGACATCAAGCCGCTCTGCCAGTAATTTTGGTAGCTTGGGTTGACGGATAGATTCTTTGTGGCTGCACCTATATTATAATACTGGAAGTATTCTGCAGGTATAGCTTGACCAGACATTTGTGTCTGTTCATAAGTTGTCTGCTCGGCAGAATACATACCAACAACATTGACATGATGCTTTTCTGCAAAAGTGTGATCGTAAGTAATCAAATTCTCTACAGCCCAGTTCTTGTAAACTGATTCTTGTACCGATGCACTGTTTGGAGAATCTGCGTTGTCACTACCAATGCCTGTACCTGTGAAAGCACCTTGTTTGTTGGAACGGTAGTTCAGACCTACGTTGATACGGTATGACAAACCTTGTATCCAAGGACATTTTACCTCCGCGAACAAGGTGTTATAAGAACCGATACCCTTGCTCTCATTGAGCCAAGAGTCTTCGAGGCTTTCTGCTACGTCCTTGGTCAATACCCATGTGTTGTCCAGAGGCATCTTGATGACTCTCTTTAAGTTGCCTTCCTCATCGTATGGATTTGCGAGAGGACTCATGGTCAAAACATTGTAGATGCCAACGTTGCCACCTTTGATTTCACGGTAACTATTGTTGGTTGACAAGCCGAAATGGAAGAACTTACCGACATTTTGGTCAAAGTTACCTCTTACGGAGATACGATTGAATCCCTGTGTTGGAACGACTGCCTCGTCATGGTAGTAACCAGCGCCGAAGCTATAGCTTCCGCCCTTAGTTCCGCCTGCTACGCTGACATCGTGACTTGTGGTGATACCTGTTTTGAAAAACATATCTTGCCAGTCGGTATCTGTGTCATCGCTTTCGTCCAAGGTATTTTCATATTTACCAGCAGCCTTGCGTAAGGCTGCGAATTCCTTACCATTCATCATAGGGAACTTGTGGAATGTTTTCTTGAAACCAAAGTAACCATTGTAACTTACTTTGGCTGGAGTTCCTTCGGCACCCTTATTAGTGGTGATGATGATGACACCATTGGCACCACGGGAACCATAAATGGCCGTTGCTGAAGCATCCTTGAGAATATCCATAGACTTGATGTCTGCCGGATTGATGTCAGAGAGATTGCCCATAAATGGAATTCCATCAAGGACAATCAATGGGTCATTACTGGCTGTCAATGAGCGCTGGCCACGGATGCGAATTTGCATCTCTGCGCCAGGTTGTGAGGAGGTTTGGGTCATCAATACACCTGCAACACGACCTTGGAGGGCTTGTGCGGCATTTGATGAAGCAATTTGGTTCAACTTGTCACCACCCACATTGGCTACAGAGCCTGTGATGGCTTCCTTGCGCTGGGTACCATAACCGATAACGACAACATCGTTGAGGCTATGACCTTCTTCCTCCATTGAAACCTTAATGTTTGTCTGATTGCCTACTACAATTTCCTTGGTGTTGTAACCAACATAAGAAATCACGAGCGTAGCACCAGGCTTTACATTAATAGAGAAATTACCATCCAGGTCGGTTACTACACCGTTACCTGTTCCTTTCTCCTTGATTGTTGCACCAATCAGCGGACCCATAGAATCGCTGATATTACCTGTAACCTTTTTTGTTTGTTGTACTGAAGTTGCTATCAGAGAATTTGCTTCTCCATTGCTAGCTTGTACCTCTGGAGCATACATTCCAAGTGCGGAACACATACCCATTAAGATTGTTGTTTGTTTTAAATATAACTTCATTGTTTAACAGTTTATAAGTATATAAAATGTTTACTATTCACTATTTTGTTAATTGTTTACGGCTGCAAAGATATGTCCTTTTTCGTAAAGTACAGTTAAAATTTGTATCTTGCATGTTTTAAAATGTTTCATGAGCAATAAAATAGCCATATTAGAGCAGAAAAAAGGGGATATGCAGCTGCAGATCCCCTTTATACCTTTTATATATAGACGTTTTAGTATTCGTATAGCTTGATGTGGAGTATTTTATTGTCTCCACATGAGATGTGGGCATGGCGCCCCTGGTGGTCCTGGTCGCCGTTATCACGACGGATAAACTGTAATTTGCCGTTTTTGTCTACTTCAACCTGGTCAACATATCCGATACCGATACGCTTACCTTTGAAGGTTGTGGCTTGTTTCTTTGTTTCGGTTCCACCGTTGTCAACAAATCCGTCCTCACCGAGTTTCTTTTCTTCAGCTTGCGCTTTTTCAGTCTTGCTTTGGAAGACTACGACGATTCCATTACCTGCTATGATGTATTCGTTCTTGGCTAGTTTCACGATTAAGCCACCGCCTTCTGGCCATTTACTTCCATCTGTAGCGCGAGGATCCCATGGTAGTGTGAAGAAATGACGGCAGGTCATGGTGATATCTCCATCTTCGATGATTCGCTCTTTATCTTCCTGATTGAAGAGTAATCCCCAGTTTTTTCCCCTTCCCTGATGCTGAAGCAGGATAGGAGAGAGTTGCTCGATAACCTTATATGAACTTCTGAGACTGTTCTTCACCTTGTAGTTAGCTTCATCGAGAGCAAATGGACTGAAACTGATGGCATCTGTTTCGCCGAAGGTATAATATGCCTTTACGCCGCTATTGATATCGCATTTCACTTCTGGAGTGAAGAAAGGATTGTCGGCACGCTTGTATTTCTCTACCCATCCCTTGTAACCGGTATCATAGATATCTGGTGCAAAGATGTCGATACTTGGTGCACCGCATTTCCAGATATCAATCAGATGGGCAAGTGGTCCGGCAGAAGGATATTCGCCTGGTTTTCTGCCACGACTGTTCATTGCTGCATTTACATACATCGGAATATTGTAGATCGCTTTGCCTGCTGAGGCTAGTTGCTCTACATATTTAGCATAGTAATATGCCTGAAATTTCTCGTCAGCATAACGGTCAGTACCGAAAACTTCTGCCCATGTACCTTTCTTCTTGAGCTTGAGCGCCTTGAGTAATGAAGCAGGAACTGGCTGTCTGTAAGCTTTTTCGGCAAGAGGAGAATGGTCGCGTGCCGATTCGAGCATGCCGATTTCGTTTTCTACCTGCATCATGATAACGGTATTCTCCTGACTGTCTACTGCTTTGATGTGCTTCATCAGTTCGCAGAATGCTCGCTTGTCTGCTTGAAGCAGGTTATCGCTGAAGGCAGTGCATATCTCCAATGGCTTGCTGTTCTCTGTGAGTGAACGAGGGAAACGCTTGGTGTTTTCCTTTACCCATAGTGGAGCATAGCAGCTCATGGAGTTCTTCCAGGCACCAAACCATAGGAAGACAATCTTCAAGTCATGCTTACGGGCAGTTGTGATGACGCTGTCTACAAGTGCAAAATCATATTTGCCCTCATTAGGTTCTACAAATTCCCAATATGCAGGAACGAAGACGGAGTTGACTCCGCTATTCTTCATCTGTTTCAATGCTTTTCTGATGTCGGCAGGACTTGTTGCTGCTGAGTTGCTCAACTCACCAGCCAGGAGAAGCATCGGCTTGTCATTGACAACAAGCTGGGTTGCAGAGCCTTGCTTCTGCAGTTTCACTCCAGCTTGTATGTTGATGCAGCATAATAATGCAAGAAAAGATAATACGATCTTATTCATAGATCTTCATTTTAGAAAAGGTTTGAAAATACTTGAGACAGGTATTGCGCCATTCCTTTGCATTCTCCAACTGTACATTGAGCAGAGAGTCTGTATGTTGCCATTCCTGCTCATGTCCCTTCATATACTGCTTGGCTGAGGTATGCCAGAAGTCGCGGTAAACTTCTACCATCGCTACACCCATGTTGTACTTCATGCAGAGTTCCTGCCAGAGGGTGCTGCCTGATTTCATCTTGTAAGTCCAAGGCACATGATGGAACCAGAGGAGATATTCTTCTGGGCAAGTCTCAATGTTGTCATACAGACTGCGATATGGTTCAGGGTACTGACCGACAGCATCTGTGCCCTTGGATGAACGGTCGAAACCTACACCCTGAGCATCAGCCTTGTGATAGTAGACCGGACACCATTCCAAAGGATAACTTGCGATGAAACCATCTGGCTCCGGACCGTAGTGGTGGTCGAACTTGAAGATGTGGTGCAAACCCAAAGGCATCATATAGTTGACGCAAGCTTCGCGCGAAGTCATCATCATCATCTCTACCGGCTTGGTAAATTTCTCGTCCTGGTTTTCGTAGGTCTGTATGAGCCATTCGTGAGCAATCTCCTCGGCTGTAAGTGAAGGATTCCATGCCAATCGGCCAAAAGCATACCAGTTAGCCTGTGAGAACGGATGACCGCACCAGTTGGCATCATCACCGATATTGGCTACACCTGAGATTCCAACCAGTCTGTCTGGATTAACAAAGCCAAAGAATTCCTTCCACATTGGAGCGAGATAGGTGAGGTGCTTAGACTGACCAAGATATTCCTGGGTAATCTGAAGTTCTGCTATCTGTGGAGTCTGTTTGATGTTGTCGAAGATAGGAGCGTATGGCTCACGAGGCTGGAAATCGAGCGGACCATTCTTTGACTGTAGGATTACGTTGTCACGGAACTTGCCATCCATACCTTTGAATTCGCTGACAGCTTGCTTTACACGGTCTTCTCCCTTATGGTTAGCACCATATACAAAGCTTCGCCACATGATGATGCCTCCGTATGGTTTGACGGCATCGGCAAGCATGTTGGCTCCATCGGCATGTGTGCGGTGGTAGTCGCCAGGACCAGGCTGTCCTTCAGAATTGGCTTTTACGAGGAAACCGCCAAAGTCAGGAATGGTAGCATATATCTCCTTTGCCTTCTTCTTCCACCACTGCTGAACCTTCTTATCCAGTGGGTCGGCAGTCTTGGTGTAGCCTAAAGCCATAGGCGAAGCGAAGTTGATGCTTAGGTATACCCGGATGCCATAAGGACGCAGGATGTTGGCGATGACCTTCACCTTATTAATATATTCTGCAGTCATCATCTTTGGCGATGCGTTTACATTGTTCAGTACGCTGCCGTTGATACCCAAAGAGGCGTTGGCACGGGCGTAGGTGATAAGACGGTCGTGCAGACTCTTACTGATGCTGCCGCCCTTACCGTTTTTGCCGAGTTTGATTTCTTCCCATTTGAAGATGCTCTTTCCGGCATAGCCACGTTCGATGCTGCCATCGAGATTATCCCAATGGTTGAGAATGCGGAGACCCACTTGTGGTTTCTCGGTCTCATCGATAGCTTTGCTGAAGTTCTGCTGATTACCGCTACCTGTGTTGTAGGCATCGGTGTTCTGAAGACGAATCAGCTCGTAGGCACCATAGAGCAAACCGATAGGATTGCTGGCGGTGATAGTTGCTTCGTACTGAATGTTGTCGCCTTGCTGGGCAGGACGGGCGTAGATGTTATAGCCCTCGCCCAGATTGAGACTCTTGTCTATCTTGAGCTCAACATTCTTGCCACGCCAGTTGTTTTCCAACTCCTGCTTGGCAATCTTGGCTGTTGCATCATCAGGCAACTGTGAAATAACTTGGCATGAGTTAGCATACTGCTTTCCGAGCCATAACTGTGAACCATCACTCTGTGCAGAAACATGGAGTGATGTAAGTACCGTAAATAATAAAATGAGGTATTTCTTCATATCTTTCCAGATCGTTAGTTTGTATTATTATTGTTTCTGCTGCAAAGATACGAAAAAACACCTTATTCTCTTCTATTTGTTGTTTATTTCTCATTTCTCTTTGTTTCAGCATACTCGCTAGGCGACATGCCATAGTGTTTTTTGAACACGGTAGAGAAGTGGGTCTGGTTGTTGAAACCTACAGAGTAGGCTACCTGCGTGATATTAATCTGCCCCTCTTCGATGAGTCGTGCCGCCTGTTCCAGTCGGAGGTTACGGATAAATTCTCCGGCAGAAACACCGGCAATCTCCTTTAGTTTACGGTGGAGCTGTGCACGGCTGATACCTACCTCCTCGGTAAGTTTCTCTACATTGAGGTCGGGGTCGGAAAGGTGGGCGTTGATATATTTCATCACGCGTTCCATCAGGGCATCGTTATTGCCCTTTACCTGAATCTGCTCAATCTTCGCCTTCTGGCCCTGTGCTCCGCTGTATTTGCCACGGATGCGTCGCACATTATCCACCAGGTTGTCGATAAGGATATGCAGCTCTTCCATGTCGAAAGGCTTTGCCAGGAAAGCATCAGCGCCTCTGCGAAGTCCCTCCAACCGGTGTTCCACCTCGCTCTTCGAGGTGAGCAGGATGACAGGAATATCGCTGATGTTGCTATTGTTCTTGATGTTCTTGAGCATCGTGATTCCATCCATCTCCGGCATCATCACATCGCTTATCACGAGGTCGTACTTGCCGGTGAGCAGCATCTTCAAACCCTCCTTGCCGTTGCAGGCACGCTCAAAGCGGTACCAGTCGCTCAGTTCTGTCTTGATGTATTGGGCAATCTCGCTGTCATCGTCAACTATCAGGATATTGAAGTTGCGGTTGGCCTGTACTTTCTTTTTGGTAATCTCCTGCTCCTTCTTGTCTTCTTCTTCCAGTATCTCGCCTGGCTGCAGATGGCTGTTGCCCAGCGGAATGCTTACTTCGAAGCAGGAACCCTTGATGCCGTCGGTACGGTTGTAGGCCTTGATCTTGCCTCCGTGCATTTCTACAAAAGCCTTACAGAGGTTGAGTCCGATACCGGTTCCTTCGATATGGAGACCGCTGCTGTTCTTTCCCTGATAGAAACGTTCGAAGAGGCGGTCGGTCTTCTCTTCCTTCAGTCCGATGCCTGTATCTTCTACCCTGATGGTGGCATTCTTTTCGTCTTTACCTATGATAACAGTAATCTTTCCGCCATCAAAGGTATACTTCATGGCATTGGAGAGCAGGTTGGAGATAACCTTGTCAAAGTTGATGCGGTCTATCCAAACCTTCAGCTTGCCTTTGTCGCTGCTGAGGCTTTCGTCTTCTTTGAGCGAAAGGGTGATGTTGCGCTCCTGTGCATTGAAGCGGTAGAGCGATACGATGCCATGCAGGAAATCCTTGAGCGGAGTCTCCTGGCAGTGAAGATGCATCTGGTTCTTGTCTATCTTTCGCTCATCAAGTATCTGGTTTACCAGAAGCAGGAGGCGCTGGGCATTACGGTCGATGGTATCGATATCCTGTTTGCTTTCGGCATCTGTTAATCTTGTTTTCAGCTTGTTGAGCGGTCCCATGATCAATGTCAGCGGCGAGCGGATATCGTGGGTAGCATTGATGAGGAACTGCATCTTGGTCTCTTCCAGGTCTGCCTTGCGGCGGCGCTCGTATGTATAGATAACATACAGGATGACGCTTGCTATGATCAGGATATAGAGGAGATATGCCTCGGGTGATGCATACCAAGGGTCGCATACCTTGATGTTGATGATGGTAGGATTCTTGGAATATCTGCCATTGCTGGTAGCTCTCACCTCCAGCGTATAGTCGCCCGGTTTCAACTTGTTGAATGCTACGGCATTGGCTCCCTCATTGGTGCTGTTCCATTTGCCGTCGTTGATGCGGTATTGGAAACTGATATTATCGGTGTTCCTGTAGTTGAGCAGCGAGAACTCCAGAGTGAATGAATTCTGGGAGTAAGGAATGCTGAAGTCTTTGACCGTACAGTTGATTGGCTTTCCGTTGATGATGAAGTTGGTGAGATGTACATCTCCCAATTCCATCTTCTTGGCTCTGACAACGTCAGGATAGAAGGTTGTGATACCATCACTGGTTCCAAAGGCGATAAGGTCGCTGGCGGTATGCATGGAAGAGCCCAGCACGTACTCACGGGTAGTAAGTCCGTTGCCGTTGATGTGCCCGATAAACTGTCTGTTCTTCTGTTCGTACTGCCAGATGCCCATGGTTGTACTTACCCACAAGTCACCCTTCTGGTCTTTGATGATGCTGCATACCTGCTTGCCTTTCAACGCTTCCGCATGAGGGAAGTTCTTCGTCTTGTTGCTCTTTCTGTCAAACAGATAGAGTCCTTCTTCGGTACCGATGATAATATCGCCGTTCTTTCCTTCGCAGATACCATTTGCCTGTCTGTCTTTCAGAATGTTGTGCCATCCGAAATCCTTGAAACTGAGCGTTCTGGTATTGAGGCAGGAAACTCCATTAGAGGTTCCTATCCATAAATGGCCTGTATGATCGAGCGCCATGCTTCGCACCCAGTCGTTGCAGAGAAATCCTTTATCGCCTCTTTGCTGCATATTCAGAACGGTAACCTTGCCGCTTTCCACATTATATATAGAGAGACCTTTGCTGTATACAGAAATGTAAAGGTTGCCCTGTGCATCGTCGGTCATACAGTAGATGCCGGCACTGGTAAATGTGAGTTTCTGCTGGTATGTACCTGTATGAGGGTTGTAGCTGTAGAGTGCGCTGCCATTACTGATCCAGTAATCGCCACGTCGGTCTTTATAGATGATGCAAGTACCGGCAGGTGACTGAGGGTGGGCGATAATCTTGCCTGAAGCATCAAAACAGAACACACCACTGTTCTGTACCGTACACCATGTTTCACCATTTTCGCCTTGTGCAATAGATGAAACGCTGCTGCCGATGATGTAGTTCTGTGCCGAAAAGCTCCAGCTGTTGAAAGCCTGCTGGCGCTGGTTTATCAGATACAGACCTTTCTTGTAACATCCTATCCAGAGATTGTTGTCCTTATCTTCGATGATATCGTTGACGAAGGCAGTAGCCAGATTGAAACTGCTGTTGCTGTTCTCCAACTGTTCTACCCTGTTGCTTCCCTTCCTGATCATGAGAACACCATGCTCAGAGGTGCTGATATAGAGGTTGCCTTCGTGGTCGAAGGTAGCATTGTTGATGGTTACATTATTCTGATAACCGCCAAAGTCGTAGCCGGCATCAGCGATGCGGCCTGTCCGGTAATCATAATAGATGATGCCATACATACAGGCGATGAGCATGGTCTGCGGACGATGCTGGATGAAAGCCACAGGTGCTCCGCATGGCGATTTGAAGTCTTTGCGCTGCACCTTGCCTTGTTTCTTGATGAAACGGGTAAAGATAGAAAGGTGGCTACTCTGCCAGAGATAATGATGCTTATCTTCGTAGATATGGGTAAAGAATACATCAGAATCGCGCTCTGCGTATTGCCTTTCCTGTCTGATAGTGAAAAGGTTGTCTGTTCCTTTCTGGGTATTTCTGTCTTTTACAGAATAGAGACCATATCCTGCAGTACCCAGCAGGATATCGCCATTGTGACTTTCTACCATAGAATAGATACGTGGCTTTCTGCCATCAGGAAACTGGAGACGGGTGAAATCGTTCGTCTCATAATTATAGCGCATCAGTCCCTTGGCACAACCTATCCACAGGTTACCTTTCTTATCTACCAGCAGGTCGGAGATAATGTTGTCAGTAATGGAGGTTGTATCTTCTTCGTTGTGCAGATAGTTGGTAAAGCGGTAGCCGTCGAACTTGCTGAGTCCGTATTCGGTTCCCACCCAGATATATCCGTATTTATCCTGCACAATGCAGTTGATAAGCGAACTTGACAGTTTGCCCGATGTGAAAAGTTCACCACTGTCAGCCCATACCATGAGCGAGATGGTGATAGCGAAGAGTGCCGTTAGGCAATGTCTGATATGCTTCATATTTTCTGTCCGTTTTCTTGTTTAAAATAGGTTGTTACGGCTGCAAAAATAACAAAAAACAATGAAAGAAACAAATTCTAATGCAACAAAATGTTTCATTTCTTTTTGTTTCTTTATCTTTTTGTGCCCTTTTTGCAAGTATGAAACAAATAGAAAAGTAATGGTAACTATTAAATACCTGTTATTTCATTACTTATCAGTAAATTTGCATCGTCAACAACAATAGAAACATTAAAAGCATCATAATAACAATGAATAGACAAGCAATCAAAATCTTATCGCTGGCGCTCGTATTGGCTACGTCAAGTTCTGTAGCTTTTGCCCAGAAGGTATGGAAAGGAACTTGGGCTACTGCAGTGGAATGGACTGGTAAAGGAGATATGCCTAAGGAAAGCTTGAGCAACCGTTCTTGCCGACAGATAGTTCATGTATCTTTTGGAGGAGAGGAACTCAGAGTGAAGCTCAGCAACGAGCAGAGTAAGGAGCCGGTAGAAATCAAATCGGTGTATATTGCAGATACTGATGTTCCAAGCAATTGGGGAATCAATGCCAAGACGGTGAAGTATCTCAAGTTTAATGGCAAGAAGAATGTAACCATTGCTCCGGGCAAGGCTATCTTCTCAGATGATTTGAAATATGCCCTGAAAAGTGGACAGCGCCTTACGATTACCATCGACTATGGCAAGCAGACTCCAGTGAATGCAACATCCCATCGTGGTTCACGTACTACCTCTTATATAGTAAGTAATGTAAAGGGCAAGGCGGTGAAACCAGCAGATGCAGCTTTCGATAAGCAGGAAAAGGCTGACCACTGGTACAATCTTTCTGCCATTGATGTGAAGACCGATAAGGCTACCCCTGTGGTGGCTATCCTCGGAAACTCTATCACCGATGGCCGTGGAAGTACCACCAACCATCAGAACCGATGGACCGATTTCCTCTCGGATGCCCTGAATGCAGAGAAGCCATACGGTGTATTGAATCTTGGAATCGGTGGCAACTGCGTGGTGCAAGGTGGATTGAGCGAACCAGCCATGAAACGTTTCGACCGTGATATCCTGGGACAGGCTGGTGTAGATAAACTCATCATCTTCGAGGGAACCAACGATATCGGTTGCTGCGGCGGAAATTATGAGCATGTAACAGATACCCTGATTGCCTGCTACAAGGTGCTGATAGCAAAAGCCAAGGCAAAAGGCATCAAGGTATATGGCGGAACCATCACCCCAACCAAGGGCAACGGATGGTATTCTTTCTGGCATGAGGCTATGCGTCAGACCGTGAACGAATGGATCAGAAAGAGCGGTGCCTTCGACGGGGTTATCGATTTCGATGAATTGACCCGCGACCCGAAAGATCCTCAGCGTCTGAAGGCAGAGTATTCAGATGACTGGCTGCATCTCAATCCGAAGGGATATGAGGCAATGGGCAAGTTTGCCGCAGAGAAATTGAAGTAAATATATTATATGCATCTTTTATATTATATATAATAAGGTGTAAACTTAATGACAGAATAAAATATGGAACAGACATCTGTAACACAGGAATCTAAGGGATTCTACAAACTGAATTGGCTACAACGCATCGGATTCGGATCTGGCGACTTGGCGCAAAACCTCATCTACCAGACCATCTGCATGTATCTGTTGTTCTTCTACACCGACATCTATGGACTTAATCCTGGTGTTGCTGCCACCATGTTCTTGGTGGTTCGCTTGGTCGATGTACTCTGGGACCCATTGGTGGGAACTTATGTAGATAAGCATAATCCACGTTGGGGTAAGTATCGCTCTTATCTCGTCCTGGCGGGTTTGCCACTCACCGTACTTGCCATCCTCTGTTTTTGGAATGGTATGGAAGGACAGACAGAAACCATCAAACTTATCTATGCCTATGTAACATACGTAGGCTTGTCTATGCTCTATACATTGATCAATGTACCTTACGGAGCCTTGAACTCTTCGCTGACCCGCGATACAGACGAGATAACCATTCTCACCTCTGTACGTATGTTCATGGCAAATGTGGGTGGACTCTGTGTATCGGCAGGTGTTCCAATCCTGGTAGCGATGCTCGCTGCAGCCAAGGATCTTCCTATTGAGATGGCGCTCTTCATGGGCTTGGGCTCTTTGCCATCTTTCATCTTTATGCCACTGGTTCCTGCCATCAAGAAAAAGGTGGGCAAGAAGAATATGTTCTACATCTTCCTTACTGTGGCTATCGTGGGTATGGCGATGCTTTATATCATCAGCAAGATGGGACCTGTAAAGGATCATATCACGCTGGTTTATATCGCTCAGTTCATCAAATCAACAGGCGTAATCGTAGCTACAGGATATATGTGGGCTCTGATTCCGGAGGTTATCTCTTTTGCAGAATATACCAGCGGCAAGCGTATTGCCGGTATCGTCAATGCCTTGACCGGTATCTTCTATAAGGCTGGTATGGCTTTGGGTGGTGTTGTTCCTGGTGCCGTTCTTGCATGGACCGGTTATCAGGCAGCGGCAGCTCAAGAGAGCAACTCGCTTCCTACCGACAGTAATGCTTGGTTTGTTGCCATGCTGATTTTTGCTCTGGTAGGTTTTGCCCTTCTGGTATTCTGCTTTACCCAAACCAAGGAACGTGTGGTGATGGATGAGAAGGAAACCAAGAACGTGAAGGTGAGCGACCTGTGGACAGAATTCTTCCACAACCGTCCTCTCCGTATCGTGGCGCTCTTCTTCATTACAGCCTTCGCCATGATGTCTGTAGGTAATGCTGCCGGTGCTTACTTCATGAACGATTTGGAGCAGCAGACTCCTCTGGCACAGGAGGGTATCCGCTGGCTGGTATGCGTAATCCCTGCCATCTTGCTGGGCTTGGCGATGTTCATCATCTCTAAATATGAGTTGACCGATGAGGTTATCGACGACATCAACAAGAAGATTGAGGCCCGACACAAGGAAGAAAACTAGAGACTATAATTATTAACGAGAAAAATAGATATAAGACATGAAAAAGATCACAACTCTGGCACTGGGGCTGATGCTTGCTTCAACAGCTTTCGCTCAAAAAGCGAACTCTGCAGCTCAAATCCCAACATTCCAGGAAACTATGGGTAAGTACTTCCTGGTAGGTGCTGCCATTAATACAGATTTGCCTAATGGACAAGACCCTGCAGGTGAGGAAGTAGTGAAGAAACAGTTTAACCAGGTAGTTGCCGAAAACTGTATGAAGGGTGAGAAGAATCATCCGGAGGTGAATCGCTTTGATTTCACTGATGGCGATAAACTCGCTGACTGGGCAGAGAAGAACGGCAAGACCTTGATCGGGCATTGTCTGGTTTGGCATTCTCAGCCACCTAAGTGGATGTTTACCGATGATAAGGGTAATCTGGTAAGCCGTGAAGTGCTTATCGGCAGAATGTATAACCATATTATGAATGTGGTTACTCATTATAAAGGTAGAGTAAAGGGTTGGGACGTAGTGAACGAGGCATTCGAGGATGATGGCTCTTACCGCAAGTCTCTATATTATAAGATTATCGGTCCGGAGTTCATCGAACTGGCTTTCCGCTTTGCGCATGAGGCTGATCCAAACGTAGAACTCTACTACAATGATTATTCTACTTCGAAGCCAGCTAAGCGAGAGGCTATCTGCAAACTGGTTCGCGATTTGAAGGCGAAGGGTCTCCGCATCGATGCAGTAGGTATGCAGAGCCACAATGGTTTTGATTATCCTGACTATGCTGAGTATGAGAAGAGCATCGAGGCTTTTGCTGGTGAAGGCGTGAAGGTGATGCTGACTGAGTTGGATATGAACATGCTTCCTAATCCGGAAGGATTCGGCGGAGCGGAAATCAGCCAGAAGTTTGAACTTCAGAAAAAGTACAATCCATACGTGAAGGGACTTGACAAGAAGGCGCAGAAGCTCTTCAACCAGCGTTATCTCGATCTCTTTAAGATTGTAGAGCGTCATAAGGATGTCATCAGTCGTGTTACCTTCTGGGGTGTCAACGATGGTCACTCTTGGTTGAATGGCTGGCCTATCCCTGGCAGAACCAACTATCCACTGCTTATCGATCGTAACAACGAGGTGAAGCCAGTGGTGAAGGAAATCGTCAATCTCTTTAAGTAAAATCTCTTTAGATAATATTGTACATCTCTTAAAATAATAAACAACAATGAAAGCAAGATATTTGTTCCCAAAGGATTATATGGCAGACCCATCTGCCAATGTGTTTAACGGTCGCCTGTATGTTTACCCATCTCATGACTGGGACAGCGGCGAAAGCTTCGACGATGATGGCGGTCACTTCCAGATGAAAGACTATCATGTTCTCTCTATGGACGATGTGATGGATGGTGAGGTAACCGATCATGGTGTGATTCTCGATGTGAAGGATGTGCCATGGGCTGAGAAGCAGATGTGGGACAACGATGTAGTAGAGAAGGATGGCAAGTACTATCTCATCTTCTCTGCCAAGGATTATAATGGCGTGTTCCATCTCGGTGTGGCTGTGGCTGATAAGCCTGAAGGTCCTTTCGTTCCGAATGCCGACCCAATCCGCAAGTCATACAGCATCGACCCTTGCGTGTTCAAGGATGATGATGGCAAGATTTACTGCTACTTCGGTGGTATCTGGGGCGGTCAGCTTCAGTGGTACAAGGACAACAAGGCACTGAAGGATGAGCATCTTCCAGAGGGCAAGGAGAATCCATTGCCATCTCGTGTAGCCATGATGACGGATGATGTGCAGCAGTTTGCTGAAATGCCAAAGCCTGTTGTCATCGTTGACGAAGAGGGTAATGTATTGCCAGCTGATGATCCACATCGCTTCTTCGAGGCCAGCTGGATGCATAAGTATAAGGGCAAGTATTACTTCAGCTACTCTACCGGTGATACTCATTATCTCTGCTATGCTGTAGGTGATAATCCTTATGGTCCGTTCACTTACAAGGGCGTCATCCTGGAACCGGTAGTAGGTTGGACAACCCATCACAGTATCTGTGAGTACAAGGGACAGTGGTATCTGTTCCATCACGACTGCGTGCCATCAAATGATACAACCTGGCTTCGCAGCGTAAAGGTGGCTCCTCTCTTCTATGATGAGGATGATAACATCTTGCCGGTTCAGCCTGAATAAGAGTATTATAAGTTTTAGATGACATACGTTTAGGTTGACTTTTAGGTTTATAATAGTTTTGATGAATAGTTGATATATAAGTTAATGTTAGTTTGGAAGAAACGGCATCTTCGTGAGGAGATGCCGTTTTTGCGTATGTTCCTATTCTTTCTTTTCTTCTCTTTCTGTTTCCTCTTACTTTTCATCTAATGTTATTTTTAAGTTATTTTTATCATTTTGTAGGAGATTTCGGATATTTTTGTTTACCTTTGTGCCCATAAACCATAAAAAGAATAATTTATGTTGAGATTACTTTTAAGGCTTTGGTGGTTGCAGCAGCGCCGTAACTTCCATAAGAGAGATGCCTTCGTGGCGTGCTACATCATCTTCCTGTATGTGGTGATGGGTGTGAGCTTCTTTCTCAGCTTCACCGAGAATGGGGGAGAACTTGGGGGCGAAGACATGCCTGCCCTGTTGGGAGCCGGTATCGTTGTCGGTATGCTGATTCCTGACATCATCATGAAGATGGTGATGAAGCGGGATATTACGGCGATGGATGATTATGTGAAGTCGCGCCCTGTGCCGGAGAAAATCTGGAACAAGTTCCTGCTCACTACCAATCTCGTGAGTTTCTGGAACTATGTGCTTCCGGTGCTTATGCTTCCGGTATTTATCTATTTCCTGCCTGCAAGTGAGGTTGTTGCCAGCTTCTTCCTGTTCCTGGGGTTCTCTTTCATCAACGGCATCTACATCACCTGTTACCGCAAGGCAACAGAGTGGATTCTGAAATGGCCCTTGATATTGGGATGGATGGGAATGTTTGCCGTGCTGATAGGGTATATGTTTGTGGCTTCCTTCTTCCCGGTATGGATGGGATGGATAGGTATCTTTTTCCTTGCTGGAGCGGTATTCGCCGGACTTACCATCTATCTCTATCACGAAAAGATTTATAACGAGCAGAAGCAGAAGGTTTCCAAGTTCCGTGGTTTCAGCCATATCAACCTCTTCAGTCTGCAATATATCGGCACATTGAGAGCAAAGCGTGTCCGTACGATGGTGATTATGATTACTGCCATCTTCCTTTTCGATGCCTATCTCTTTGCCTTGCTACCGGCAGAAGCGGGACAGGAAATGGGGGACAAGGTGGCTATGACTACCCTCTATGTGGCGGGTGCCATCCTGCTGCCATCGGTGGTGTTGTCGCAGTGGACCTTTGGCATTGAGGCAAACTTCTTCCATGGTTTGATGACCAAGCCTGTTAAGGTTAAACAGATGCTGCAGAATTGCTTCTATTATTATATGGTAGTGAGTGCTGTCGCCTTGTTGCTCACCCTTCCGTTCCTTTTCCTGCAGGCAGGAATCGGAATCCAGGTGCTTATCAGTGGTTTCTGTCTGGCAGTATTCATCAATCTCTTCAATCTGCCTACGGCACTCTTCTCTTCCCGTCTGGAGATATTCCAGACTTCCATGTTCAGCATGCAGGGAGCGAATCTGAAGATTAATCTTTATGCCATCGCCTTTCTCTTCCCGCTGGCAGGTGTCTGTGCTGTCTATTATTTCTTCGGTGAGACGGCATGGTTTATCACCTGCGTAACGCTGTCAGTCTTCAGCATCGCCATCCACAAATGGTTCATCGCCAAGATAGCTGCCATCTTCGAGAAGAACAAGTATAAGCGCATGGAGAAGTTTATGGAAAGCTAGGAGAATTAAGTGAAGAGTGAAGAACGAAGAGTGAAGAAACAACGTTCGGCGGCCGAAGGGAAAGCCAATTCAATAGCTTTACTAATCATATAGTTCAAAACTCAAGGTAATCATAAAGTTCAATGTTCAAAATTCAAAGTTCAAAGTAATATGATCAAGATTCAGAATCTCAAAAAGATATATAATGGCAATACCGTACTCGATATTGATAATCTGGGTGTTGCAAAGGGCGAGCTGATAGGACTCGTAGGTAATAATGGTGCGGGCAAGACAACCTTGCTCCGTCTGATTCTCGACCTGATTCAGGCTGATGACGGTTTCGTGGAAAGCAATGGACAGAAGGTGAACGAGAGTGAAACCTGGAAGGAATATACCGGCAGTTACATCGACGGCAGATTCCTCATTGACTTCCTCACCCCTGAGGAATACTTCGATTTCATCGCTGATGTTTATCACATTGACGATGAAACCCTGCAGGAGCGATTGGCTCAGTTTGAGGGCTTTATGCACGATGAAATCATGGGAACCAAGAAGTATCTCCGTGATTTTTCTCAGGGTAACCGACAGAAGATTGGTATTATCGGAGCGATGATCATCAATCCGAAGGTTCTTCTCCTGGATGAGCCTTTCAACTATCTTGACCCATCTTCTCAGATGACTATCGCCCACATGATTCAGCGTATCTGCAAGGAGCAGGGCACCACGGTCATCATCTCCAGCCATAACCTCAACTTCGTTGCCGACATCTCCTCCCGCATCCTTCTGCTGGAGAAAGGCAAGCTGGTGAAGGATCTTCCTAATGCCGATGGTGCTGCCATCGCCGAACTCAACGAGTACTTCGGTATTCAGGCGGAATAAACTTTTTCCGTTAATATTATACAAATTCCATGATATGATTTGTATAATTATCGTTAAATGCTTACCTTTGCACTCAAACGAAGAAAAAAAGAATCAATGAGCAAAGGAAAATTAGCAAAGTTTGCGGATATGGAGCGTTTCGAGAACGTGTTCCAGTATCCATATAGTGTAGTAGATGACGTGCCTTTCGATATGAAGGGCAAGTGGCGTGAGATGTATTTCCACAATGATAACCCTATCGTGCTGGAGTTGGGATGCGGCAAGGGTGAATATACCGTGGAACTTGCCAAGCTCTATCCTGAAATGAACTTCATCGGTGTGGATATCAAGGGTGCACGAATGTGGACCGGTGCCAAGAAGGCGATAGAGGAAGGACAGAAGAACGTGGCTTTTCTCCGTACCAACATCGAGATTATCGACCGCTTCTTTGCCGAGGATGAGGTGCAGGAAATCTGGCTCACCTTCTCTGACCCGCAGATGAAGAACCCTCGCAAGCGTCTTACATCTACTTACTTTATGAACCGTTATCGCCACTTCCTTGTGGATGGCGGTATCATCCATCTGAAGACGGACTCCAACTTCCTCTTCACCTATACCACTTATATGGTGGATGGCAACCATCTGCCTGTGCTCTTCCGCACAGAGGACCTCTATCATCAGGAGGGTATCGATGAGGAAACCCGTAAGATTCTCTCTATCCAGACCTATTATGAGAGTATGTGGATAGAGCGTGGCTTGAACATCAAGTATCAGAAGTTCGCCTTGCCACGTGAGGGTGAGCTGGTGGAACCTGATATTGAGATTCCGCTGGATGATTATCGCAGTTATCGCCGTGATAAGAGAAGTTCAAAGGATACAGCGAAGTAGATTTCTACAATGATTTGAATAAGCTTCCGCAATGCTTTGAATGCCTTTTCTCAAGCGTTATTGGCGTTTGAAGAATGCTTCATAAGTATCTGAAAGAAGTAACTGAAGTTGTTCGGAGATACAATAGAAGTTGTTGGAACAGTAAGTATCTCGAAGCGCACAACAGTTGATATGCGGTCGCACATCAGCTGTTGTGCGCTTGTCTTTCAGCTGTTGTGCATGCGTAGAACAGCTGTTGTGCGGTTTTTTAATGGCAATTCTATTGATTGTCTTTATTAATCAAGTTGACTACCACTTTTACCATAACATCTTTTTCCTCAGTTCTGCTTTAATCATATTTGCCGAGAGTATCCAGGGCATAAACATAGTCGCTGATGACATTGAACAGTCCGTTATATTCGCCCTCGGATACTTGGTCTTGCAATGTAATTGCACGTGACATCAAACGAACCACTTCTTTCAGTTCGTTGTAATTGTCTAGGCGCTTCTGGTTGATGGCGTAACCCTTGATAATGTATTGCTTCAAGATGGAGGTTGCCCAACGGCGGAAAGAGGTCGCATTCTTGCTATTCACTCTGTACCCTACCGAAATAATCATGTCAAGATTATAATAAGGAATATCACGAATGATTTGTCTCTTACCCTCAAAACGAACCTGTGCATTTTTTGCACAAGTTGACTTTTCGTCTAGTTCTTGACTCTTGTAAATGTTGCGAATGTGTCGTGTAACAGATGTTCTGTCAACAGCAAACAACTCTGCCATTTGGCTTTGTGTAAGCCAAACAGTATCATTTTCTAATTTTACATTCAGCTCTATGTTTCCCTCTGGGGAACGATAGATTTCGATGGATGAATTCCTCTGCTCCATACCTTTCATTATTAAAAGTTCTTATTCTAGTACCCAACTTTTGGATAATTTGGCAAAGATACGATAATTGTTTGATTCCTACAAGATTTTCTAGTATTTTTTTCTTCTTTTTGATGAAACTTACGAAAGATTGAAATGAAAGGAATGTTTTGTTTTTGATTATTTCCAGATTAAATATCAGGACTAGTCTTAGGTTAGGGATATGTATAGTATGTTATGTTCTTCCTATACCTTTTGTTAAATCCGGGAATAATCTTGTTGAATTCAAGAAAAAAAAGGTGGAAATGCTTGGCGTTTCCACCTTATTTTATTATATTTGCAGCAAGTTTTTGAAGAAATGCAGTATTCTCAAGGACTGCATGGAACTGACGAAACGACTAAAAGAACAGAAAAGTAATAACTAACGAAATAAACGACAAAATGATGAACTACAAGAAATTGGCTCTTACCGTTGCGGCTGGAGCGATGGCAACTACAATGATGGCGCAATCGGCACCTCAGCTGAATGCCAATAACATCGAAGAAGTAATCAAGGCGATGACCTTGGAAGAGAAAGCCCAACTCTTAGTGGGCGGTGGCAACGATGGATTCGTGGGCAGTGGCGCTATGCTCGGACATCAGAAGAAGTTCGTGCCGGGTGCTGCGGGTATTACTGTAGCCATCCCTCGTCTCGGCATTCCTGCTACCGTTCAGTGTGATGGTCCTGCCGGAGTTCATATTGATGCTCATCGCGAAGGTGACAGCCGTAGCTACTTTGCCACCGGTTTCCCTATCGGAACCTGTTTGGCTTCTACCTGGAACACCGACCTGGTGCGCAAGGTGGGTGAGGCTATCGGTAACGAAACCCTGGAGTATGGATGTGATGTTGTGCTCGGACCGGGTATGAACCTGCATCGCAATCCGCTCTGTGGCCGTAACTTTGAGTATTATTCAGAAGACCCAATCGTAACAGGTCTTATCGGAACCGCCTTTGTACAGGGTGTGCAGAGCCAGGGCGTGGGCGTGAGTGCCAAGCACTTTGCCGTGAACTCCCAGGAAACTGACCGTACCAAGGTGGATGAGCGATTGAGCCAGCGTGCTCTCCGTGAACTGTATCTGAAGGGTTTCGAGATGATGGTTCGCAAGAGCAATCCTTGGACTATCATGTCTGCCTATAATAAGATTAACGGTGTTTATGCCCAGGGCAACAAGGGCCTCCTTACCGATATTCTCCGCAATGACTGGGGATATAAGGGAATCGTGGAGACTGACTGGATTGGTAAGCGTGCCGACCTTCCGCTGGAACAGGAAGTTGAGGCAGGCAACGACCTGATGATGCCGGGTTATCCAGCACAGGTGCAGGATATTGTTGATGCAGTAAAGAATGGCAAGCTGGATATCAAGGATGTGGACCGCAATGTTCGCCGTATGCTCGAATATATCGTGAAGACTCCTCGATTCAAGGGATATAAATATAGTGGTGAGCCAGACTTGAAGGCTCATGCAGCCATCACCCGTCAGAGTTCTACCGAGGGTATGGTGCTCCTGAAGAATGATGCCGCTCTTCCTATTCAGGGCTTGAAGACCGTGGCACTCTTCGGTGTCAACTCTTACGACTTCATGTCGGGTGGTCTTGGCAGTGGAGCCGTTAATGTTGGCTATTCTGTGGATATGGTTACCGGTTTGAAGAACATCGGCGTGGCAACTACTCCTCAGCTTACAGAAATCTATCAGAATTATGTAAAGTATGCCAAGGCTAAGTTGAAGGCAGACAAGAATCCGATGATGTGGTTCCTGGATCAGGGACAGCCAAAGCTCGATGAAATCGAGATTACTGAGCGTTGTGTAGCCGGTGAGGAGCCAAAGGCGGATGCTGCCATCATCACCATCGGCCGTCAGGCAGGTGAGGGAATGGATCGCCAGATCAATGGTGAGTTCAATCTCAGTCAGATAGAGCAGGATATGATTTTCCGTGTATCTGATGCTTTCCATGCCAAAGGCAAGAAGGTGATTGTAATCATCAACTCTGGTTCTGTGATGGAGACAGCCAGCTGGAGAGACCGTGTGGATGCTATTCTCGTAGCTTGGCAGCCTGGTATCGAGGGTGGTAACTCTGTAGCTGATATCCTGACTGGCAAGGTGAATCCATCGGGTAAGTTGACCATGACCTGGCCTATTGCAGCTACCGATCATCCTTCTACCGCCAACTTCGCCAAGGATTACGATATGTACACCTACAAGAATCTGCAGGATTGGAGCAAGGGCAACATCAAGGGTTACGACTATAGCAACCACGAGGAGGATATCTACGTAGGTTATCGCTACTTTGATACCTTCAAAAAAAATGTGGCTTATCCTTTCGGTTATGGCTTGAGCTACACTACCTTCGAGTTTGGCAAGCCATCTGTCAAGGCAAAAGGCAATAACATTGAGGTAAGCGTAACCATCAAGAATACCGGTAAGGTTGCCGGCAAGGAAGTTGCTGAGGTTTATGTTACCGCTCCTAAGGGCGCTTACGAGAAACCAGCCAAGGAACTCAAGACCTTCGGCAAGACAAGAGAACTGAAACCAGGTGAGAGCCAGACTTTGAAGATGACCCTCGAAAAGCGCGATCTTGCCAGCTTCGATGAGGCCAACAGCCAGTGGAAGGTAGATGCAGGTAACTATCTCTTCAAGGTAGGTAGTGATGTAGAGAACATCAAGGGTACTGCTACTTTGAAGGTGGCAGAATATACCGAGAAAACAAGCAATGCTTGCGCTCCTAAGGTTCAGTTGAACTATCTGAAGCAGAATAAATAATTCGTGGTTTGTGCAAAATGAAATAGATTAAACAGAAACGCCTCTATCCCAGAAAAAGAGATAGAGGCGTTTTTATTGTAATTCCGTTGTAAGGAATAGACCACACAGCGCACGCAGATAGTTCGCTTTTATTCTAGCATTGTTCGGTTACCTCTTCGTAGATTTCGCGGCATCTCTTTTCCTTCATTTTGTTCTTTACGCCAACGGCAATCATATCCTCTACGGTCGGATTTCCAGTTCCATTTACAGATGTTGCGTGTTCACCATTATATCCCTCGGTGCAATGGGTGAGGCCGTAGGTATGTCGAAACTTGACCAACCAATGATTGTCATACTTGAAGGTGCATATCTTTCCATTTGCACTCAATGACAGTGTGCCGACTTTCTCCTGGTGATATTTCACGGCTAAAGATTCTATATGTTTCATTGTCTGTAAGCCTTTTTCTTGTTAGCGTTTCTTTTTATCTGTTGCAACTCCTCCATGGTGGAGTACTTGGGTTGCGAGAAGACGTTCTTGATTTCTAAGGTGTATTCCAAAGCTATGGCGATACCTATCAGATTTTTGAGGGAGATGAGACCCTTTTGCTCGAATCTGGTGATGTTGCTGACGGCAACGCCTGACTTGTCTGCCACTTGCTCACGTGTCAGATTCTTCTCTATTCTTCGTTTTCGGAAGTCGTTTGCCATCTCCTTTGCAATCTCATCAGGATTGTCGTGGAGGTAGTTGTCTAATATTGCTAATATATTATTCGTTTCTTGCATAATTATGGGGATAATAATAAGATATTATCAGTTGCAAAGATACAAAAAAGATTATTATGTTCCAAATAAAAATGAACTAAAAAAGTTAAAATCCCTCTTAACAATAAAAAAACAAAAAAAAACCTCTTTTGTTTTGTTTTGTCTCCGATTTACTGTAACTTTGCAGTCGAAATTCGAATTTAAATTATTTTATGTAATTATGGCAAAAAAAGCTCTTTTAATGATTCTCGACGGATGGGGAATCGGTAAGCATGATAAGGGTGATGTTATCTTCAAGACTCCAACTCCTTATCTCGATTATTTGACAGCAGTTTCAGCACATTCTACTCTCCAGACTTGTGGCGAGGACGTAGGTCTTCCTAACGGTCAGATGGGTAACTCAGAGGTAGGTCACCTCAACATCGGTGCAGGTCGTGTGGTATATCAGGACCTCGTTAAGATCAACAAGGCTTGCGAGAGCGGTGACATCTTGAAGAATGAGGAGATCATCAACGCTTACAGCTATGCTCAGAAGACTGGCAAGAAGCTCCACTTGATGGGCTTGACTTCTACCGGTGGTGTTCACTCTTCTTTGGTTCACCTCTTCAAGTTGATTGAGATTGGTAAGGAATATGGTTTGAAGGAGACATACGTTCACTGCTTCATGGATGGTCGTGATACAGACCCTAAGAGCGGTAAGGGCTTCATCGAGGAGGTTCAGGCTTGCTGCGACAAGAACGGTGCACACATCGCAAGCATCGTAGGTCGTTTCTATGCTATGGACCGTGACAAGCGCTGGAACCGTGTAAAGGAAGCATACGACTTGCTCGTTGAGGGTAAGGGTAAGCAGGCTGACGATATGGTAAAGGCAATGCAGGAGAGCTATGATGAGGACGTAACAGACGAGTTCATCAAGCCAATCAATAACTCTAAGGTTGACGGTACTATCCAGGAGGGTGATGTTGTTATCTTCATCAACTACCGTAACGACCGTGCCAAGGAGTTGACACAGGTGTTGACTCAGCAGGATATGCCAGAGGAAGGCATGCACACCATCAAGGACTTGCAGTACTACTGCATGACTCCATACGATGCTAGCTTCCAGGGTGTTCACATCCTCTTCCCTAAGGAGAACGTAATGAACACTCTCGGTGAGTACTTGAGCGCACAGGGCAAGAAGCAGCTCCATACTGCAGAGACAGAGAAGTATGCTCACGTAACATTCTTCTTCAATGGTGGTCGTGAGACTCCATACGAGGGCGAGGACCGTATTCTGGTTCCTTCTCCAAAGGTGGCTACTTACGACCTGAAGCCAGAGATGAGCGCTTACGAGGTAAAGGATAAGTTGGTTGGTGCTATCAACACACAGGAGTACGACTTCATCGTTGTAAACTTCGCTAATGGTGATATGGTAGGCCACACAGGTATCTACAACGCTATCGCTAAGGCTGTTCACGCTGTTGACAACTGCGTAAAGGACGTTATCGAGGCTGCCAAGGCTAACGATTATGAGGCTATCATCATCGCTGACCACGGTAATGCAGACCACGCTATCAACGAGGATGGTACCCCTAACACCGCTCACTCATTGAACCCAGTTCCATTCATCTACGTAACTGACAACAACTCAGCTACCGTAAAGGATGGTCGTTTGGCAGACGTAGCTCCTTCTATCCTCCACATCATGGGCTTGGAGCAGCCAGCTGATATGACAGGTGAGAACTTGATTTCTGACAACAAGTAAAAACGATTTTATATACCTCAAAAAAGTATCCTAAGATACTTGGCCAAGTATCTTAGGATACTTACGTAAGTATCTTAAGATACTTTTGAATTTATATTAAGCATGAACGTAAAGATAGAAGAAAGTTGGAAACAGCATATAGGAGAAGAGTTCGACAAGCAGTATTTTGTTGACCTCACAAACTTCGTGAAAGAGGAATACCTGCGTACGCCCTGTTATCCTCCTGGCCGCTTAATTTTCAATGCCTTCAATCTCTGTCCTTTTGATGATGTAAAAGTAGTGATTATTGGACAGGATCCTTACCATGAGCCTGGTCAGGCGATGGGACTGAGTTTCTCGGTGCCGGACGGAATCACTTTCCCGCCATCATTGATTAATATATTCAAGGAGATTCAAATGGATCTCGGCACTCCGATGCCAGCCACGGGCGATTTGACTCGCTGGGCTAAACAGGGAGTATTGTTGCTCAACGCCACCCTTACCGTTCGTGCCCATCAGGCTGCGAGTCATCAGCGCAAAGGCTGGGAGGAGTTTACCGATGCTGCCATCCAGGCGCTCAGCAAGGATAAGGAGCACCTGGTGTTTATCCTTTGGGGCGGTTATGCCCGAAGCAAGGCGAAACTCATCGATACAAGCAAGCATCTGATATTGGAAAGCGTTCATCCTTCGCCATTATCAGCCAACAGAGGCGGATGGTTTGGCAATCATCATTTCTCCCGCTGCAATGCGTATCTGCAGCAGAACGGAATTGCGCCTATCCAATGGTAGGTACACCTATTTTTATATATAGCTATCCATTCATGGGTAGCTATCCTTATTTTTATTATATACTCAAAGAAATTTATTCATCTCAAAAACATTATGAAGAAAGACGGACTGCGTATTCTGCAGGTGGGCAACGTGCTGGTTTCACCTGATATTATCACCGAAAAATTCTGTTGCGACCTTGATGCCTGCAAGGGCGAATGCTGCATCGAAGGCGATGCGGGAGCTCCTGTTACCTTGGATGAAATTATGGAGATTGAGAATGCGCTGGATGTAGTTTGGGATGATCTCTCAGCTTCTGCCCAGGCTATCATTGATAAGCAGGGCGTGGCTTATACCGATATTGAAGGCGATTTGGTGACGAGCATCGTGAATGGTAAGGACTGTGTGTTTACCTGCTATCAGGATTTGAAAGACTTGGGAGATGGACATACGATTCCTAACTGTTGCCTCTGTGCCTTGGAGCGTGCTTATCGCGAAGGAAAGTCGAAGTTCAAGAAGCCTATCTCCTGTGCCTTGTATCCTATCCGTGCTAAGGATTTCGGCAACGAGGTGTATGGCATCAACTATAACAAGTGGCGTATCTGCAAGGATGCCATCAAGAAAGGAGAGGAGTTGAATCTTCCTGTTTATAAATTCCTGGAGGGTCCGTTGGTAGAGAAATTCGGCAAGGAATGGTATGATGAACTTTGCGAAGTGGCAGAGCAAGTGCTTGCGGAATTGGAAGACTAAATTCAGTTAGAGACTTTGGAAGATAATTGTTCCGAAGTCTTTTTTGTTTTATAAAAAAAGAGATTTCGAAACGCTGTTGAGCTTATTCCGAAATCTCTAATCCTTCTATATTTGTAATATTACTTCTTCTAAAACCTTTATCCCAAGTTATCACGAAATCTTTTTGATGCTCAGCATGGATGCGGTAATAGGCTTGCTCGTCCATTTCGCCACTGCATACATATTGGTTTTCGTTAATATGAAGTGTTGTTCCTTTGCTGGCATTGCGTATCGTGAGCCTGATGGTTCCACGGAACGGACGTCCGAAGTCTATACGGCATCCTTGATGATCAAATTCCTCCTGGTATGGTTCTAATACCATTTGAAGCTTGTTCTGGGTGAGGTATGGCAGCTGGTCAACAAAGATATAGTTTGTTGAATCTTTGAAAGCACCTGTCGGATGAACCCATCCTGCAGATTGGTATTCAGCCGATTTCCACTCAGTAGTGTATATTCTATTGTCAAAGTGTTCTTTTTCGTTGTAACTGCCGCCCTTCAGGGGTTTGCACCACCATGTTTCGTCTGCTTTATGATAAAAAGGAACAGAGTCTATATACCAGCCATGGAATTCCAGCGAGAGTTGTTTGCTCTTATTTCTTATTCTTCCTGGTGCATACCAGACCGCAATAATATTTTCGCCCTTTTTCAGATATCTGGAGATATCTATGGTTTGCATCAGAAGGATGCTGTCTCTGGCTCCTTCGTTGAAAATGCTTGGCGTAGCATTTCTTTCGTTGATGTATAGGCGGGTATTTCCTCCACTAGCCATGTTTATCTCAGCCTTTAAAGGCTTTTGATCAAGATGATAGATTTTCCTGTATAATATCTCAGAAGAATCGTTGGGGAATGGGTATGATACCCAATGGGTACCGAATTCCTGTGCATAGGAATTCAGCACCCAGAGAGTTGTAAAGATGAGAATTGTAAAATATCTCATAGATGATTATTTGTCTATTTTATGAGTTTGGTTTCGCCAGCCTTGAAATTTAATGCTTTCTGCTTACCATTATACTTGACGGTCAAGTTTCCGGCATTCTTGCTGGTGATGGAAGCTTTGCTGACCTTTCCATTGTTCCATACGAGATTAATCTCGTAGTTTCCACGTGCTTTGATACCCTTAATTTCGCCTGCAGGCCATTCTTTAGGTAGAGCAGGAAGAAGATGCATAGTCTCGCCATCGCATTGCATCAGCATCTCACATATACCTGCTGTGCCTCCGAAGTTGCCATCAATCTGGAATGGTGGGTGAGCATCGAAGAGATTTGGATAGGTTCCTCCTGAAGGGCGATTCTTCGGATTGTTGTAATTGCCCGGATGTACATAGTTAAGCAATTTCCTGATCATAGAATATGACTTGTCTGCTCTGTGCAGGCGAGCCCATAAACTGATGCGCCATCCTGTGCTCCAACCGGTAGAGAAGTCTCCTTTTATCTCAAGAGTCTTGGCAGCAGCTGCAGCTAAATCAGGAGTCTTATCTAATGAAATCTGATAGAATGGGTGTAAACCGAGAAGGTGTGACTGGTGGCGATGATGCCAGTCCTGGTCTTCCCAATCGTAATACCATTCCTGCAGGTTGCCACGCTTTCCTATCTGATAAGGGTGGAGACGATTGATTGCATCCTGTAACTTTGCCTGATAAGCTTGATCAATACCGAGGATCTGAGCACCTTTGAGTGTGTTTTTAAACAATTCTCTCAAGATGGCAAGATCGGCGGTACCTCCATAGAAACTACAGCCTTGATAGCCCTTGTCGGTGATATATTCTGCCTCTGGTGAAGTGCAAGGGGCAGTAATCAGTTCGCCCGGCTTCTTTGGGTTCTCTATCATCCAGTCAAGCATGAAGTCTGCTGCACCTTTCATCAATGGATAGGCTGTATGGCGCAGATATTCCTTATCGCGGGTGTAATCGTAGTGATCCCATAAGGTTTGTACAAGCCAGGCACCTCCCATGTTCCAGTTGCTCCACTTAGGACTTTCTTTTTGGGTTCCAACTGGGTTTGTCATCGCCCATGCATCAGTGTTGTGTCCACCGCACCAGCCATTTTCAATTCCATAATAGTGCTTTGCTGTATATTTTCCTGTTACAGACATGGCTTTCACCAGTCCGTCTACAGGCATTACTAGTTCAGACATATTGGTAACTTCTGCTGGCCAATAGTTTTCTTCCAGATTGATGTTGATGGTGTAGTTTCCACGCCAAGGAGATTTTCGTGCCGGAGCCCAAAGACCCTGAAGATTGGCCGGAATGCCGGGAGTTCTCGAACAGCTGATCAGAAGATATCTTCCATATTGGAAGTATAGCATTTCCAGGTAAGGGTTTTGCTCTTCTTTCTCTGTGTAATCAAAGAGTTGCTGGTCGGTGGTTCGTCTGTTGTCGAACTTAGCTCCTTTGAGTGCAAACTTGGCACGGTTGAAGATGTTCTGATAGTCGGTTATATGACGCTGTTTTAACTCTGGGTAGGTATAGTTGACCAAGTGCCAGGCATTGTCGTTAACCTTTTCAATATATGGAGCCCCTTCTTTTACAGGATGCTTGTCGAATCCGTTGTAGCTGGTTTCATTCACTAAATAGATAACCGCTTCGCTTACGTCCTGCAGATGGAGAGTAGAATCATCGGCTGTAATGGTTCCGTCCTGGTTCTTGATGCTGAGGATGGAGCAGAAGTGGGTACTGTTCTCAGGCTTTCCCATAGCATGCCCCGTGATGGTGAGCTGCTTATTGGAAGCTTTTACCTGATGAGGAATTAGAGAGGTGAGAGAGATATCGCAGTTAATGGCTTTCTTCTGGGAAGCTGTCAGGCGAATAGCAATCATCTTGTCCGGATGTGATGCGAAATACTCTCGCTGGTATTTTATTCCCTCTCTTGTATAACTCAATGCAGCCATAGCGTTGTCAAGGCTCAATTCGCGCTTGTAGTTGCTGAATTGTCCTTTATTTGCATCTTTGATGTTGATGATGGCAAGTGGCTGATAATATTCTGAATTGTGTCCTTGTACATGCAGTTGTAAAGAATCGGCTGCCTTGTAATCTTCTTTGAACAGAGTCTCGCGAATCTTAGGTATCCATTTGTAGGCATCCCCTCCTTCCTCGCGATTGACAGGCTTTCCTGTCCACAAGGTGATGTCGTTGAGATAGATAGAGTCATTGTTGGCTCCACCATAAATCAATGCACCTAACTTGCCGTTACCGATAGGTAGTGATTCTTCAAAGGTTGTAGCCGGTTTATTATACCAAAGCTTCAGCGGTGGAATATTACTCTTCGGGGCAGCCTGAAGTGTGCCTGCTGCAGAGAGTAATAGGCAAGAGATAAGTAAATGTTTCATAAGTTGGTTTGTTGGGTTTTATACAAGCAGAGGCTGTGTCATTTGTAGGTAAATGGCACAGCCCCTTATGTAAATTAGTTGAATTGTCTTAAGCGTCGATGTTTGCGTATGTGGCATTCTGCTCGATAAATTCGCGGCGTGGTTCCACATCATCACCCATCAACATAGAGAAGATCTCATCAGCCTGGGCTGCGTTCTCGATAGTAACCTGCTTGAGCAAGCGTGTAGATGGGTCCATAGTAGTTTCCCAAAGCTGCTCTGGGTTCATCTCACCCAAACCTTTGTATCGCTGGGTGTGGATATTCTTGTCTTCTACTCCATCTCCATACTTGTCGATGAATGCCTGGCGCTGCTGCTCTGTATAGCAATACTCGCTTACCTTGCTGCGATAAGTACATTTGTAGAGTGGTGGGGTAGCGATATACAGATGGCCTTCTTCAATAACCTTTGGCATGAAACGATAGAAGAGTGTCATAATCAATGTGTCGATGTGAGAACCATCGACGTCGGCATCGGTCATGATGATAATCTTGTCGTAACGCAACTTGTCGGTATTAGCCTCCTTGCTGTCTTCGCCATCTACACCGAAGCGGACACCGATACTTTGGATGATGTTCATGACAGACTCAGCTTCGAATACCTTGTGCCACTGTACCTTTTCTACATTCAGAATCTTACCACGCAATGGGAGAATAGCCTGACGGAAACGGTCGCGACCCTGCTTGGCAGAACCACCGGCGGAATCACCCTCGACGAGGAAGATCTCGCATTCTTTAGGATCCTTCATTGAGCAATCGGCAAGTTTACCAGGAAGACCACCACCTGTCATGAAGTTCTTGCGCTGTACACTCTCACGTGCCTTGCGGGCAGCTATGCGGGCCGTAGCAGCCAGGACAACCTTTTCGCAGATTCGCTTTGCCTCGTCTGGATGTTCTTCCAGATAATCAGACAAAGCCTCGTTTACAGCCTGCTGAACGGCACCTTGTACCTCGCTGTTACCGAGCTTGGTCTTGGTCTGTCCCTCAAACTGAGGTTCAGCTACCTTGATGGAGATAACGGCAGTAAGGCCCTCGCGGAAGTCTTCTGGTGCAATCTCTACCTTTGCCTTCTCAATCTGCTTAGAGATGGTTGGGTCAGCTTCTGCGTAAGCCTTCAAGGTGCGGGTCAACGCCATACGGAAACCAGTCAGGTGGGTACCACCCTCAATGGTGTTGATGTTATTGACGTATGAGTGGATATTTTCAGAGTAATCTGTGTTGTACATCACAGCAATCTCGATAGGAATACCCTGCTTTTCTGTCTTCAGATAGATAACATCATCGAAGAGATGAGTGCGGTGACGGTCTACGTAACGGACGAATTCCTTCAAACCATCCTTAGCGTGGAAAACCTGCTCCTTGGTCTTACCTTCCTCGTCAGGGCGCAAATCTCTCAAGGTAATCTTGATACCTGCATTGAGGAATGCCAACTCGCGCATACGGTTGGCAATGATGTCCCACTTATAGACAGTGTGAGTAAAGATGGTTGGATCAGGCCAGAACTGCTGGCGTGTACCGCGCTTGTTGGTTTCACCTACCACCTTAACCGGATAGAGAGGCTTACCCTTCTCATATTCCTGCTGGTAGATTTTGCCGCCACGGAACACCTGTGACAACATGTGGGTAGAAAGTGCATTCACACAACTTACACCCACACCATGTAAACCGCCAGATACCTTGTAAGAACCCTTGTCGAACTTACCACCTGCGTGAAGTACGGTCATAACGACTTCGAGGGCTGATTTATGTAGTTTCTCGTGCATATCCACAGGGATACCACGACCATTATCTTCTACGGTGATAGAGTTGTCTTCGTTGATGGTAACTTCGATGTCGGTACAGTAGCCCGCCATTGCTTCGTCAATAGAGTTGTCTACAGTTTCGTTTACCAAGTGATGAAGACCCTTTTCGGAGATGTCACCAATATACATCGCCGGACGTTTGCGAACAGCTTCCAGGCCTTCCAGAACCTGAATGTTACTCGCAGAGTAATTATTTGCGTTGTTTTGATTTTCTGCCATTTTAGTATTGTCTTATTTCCGTGCAAAGATACTAAAAAAAGCTGAGAAACAGGAACTTTTGTTTGTGAAAAATCACCAAAAAGTGAAGAAAAAACGTAGAATGTGAACTTTAGCGGCAAAAGTGTCTTGAAAAAGCTGTTTTATAATCGTTTTGTGCGTTTTTATAGGGTATGTTGTAGTATAAACCGGTTGTGATGGGAAGATTTTATGATGCAGAAAATGGGTAGTCGGGTTCATAGAAAAAGAATAAGGCTGCGACCCCTATAAAGGATTGCAGCCTTATTTATTTCTTTGCTTCGACTTATAAGTTAGGCCAACTTAGCGATGTGCTTTGTAAGACCAGACTTCAAGTTTGCAGCCTTGTTGTCGTGGATAACGTTGATCTTAGCCAACTTGTCTAAAAGCTTCTGAACTGTAGGATAGAGCTTTGCAGCCTCTTCCTTGTCAGACATGTTGCGCAACTTGCGGACAGCATTGCGCATAGTCTTTGCATAATACTTGTTGTGCAAAGCCTTCTTCTTGTCCTGACGGATTCTCTTGATTGATGATTTGTGATTTGCCATCTTCTTTATGTTATTTTTTTTATTTCTTAAATGTTTGTAGTCCCTAGCAGAGTCGAACTGCTCTTTAGAGAATGAAAATCTCTCGTCCTAACCGATAGACGAAGGGACCATTGCCTTATTTGCGGGTGCAAAGTTACTACTTTTATTTGAATCTAGCAAATTTTTCATAGAAAATTTTCGCTAAATGCGCATTTTTTTGTATTTTTGCCCTGTTTTTCACTAATATTAGGCAAAATGGAGATAAAAACTAGTGCTATCGTATTGCAAACCATCAAGTATGGGGACTCTCAACTTATCGTGGATTTCTTCACCGAAAAGTTGGGAAGAGTCTCCTTTATGGTACGTGTGCCTAAGTCATCTAAGGGGAAGATGAAACGGCAGCTTTTCCAACCGCTCATGGTCTTGAATTTAGAATTTGATTATCGTCCCAAATCAAATCTGCAGCGCCTTAGGGATGTTTCGATTCAGATTCCATTCTCTGATATCCCTTTTTCTCCATACAAACTTGGCATTTCCATGTTCTTGGCAGAACTGCTTTCATATGCTACCCGTCATGAGCAGGCTAATGGTGCGCTCTATCTTTTCATACAGGACAGTATCGAATGGTTAGACCATGCTAAAGGTGCTATTGCCAATTTCCATATAGTCTTTATGATTCAGCTCTCTTTTCATTTGGGTTTTATGCCCAATATAGAGAGCGGTATGTCTGGCGATTATTTTGATTTGGTAGATGGATGTTTTGCAGCTCATGTTCCTTCGCATGTACATTATTTAAATAAGGAAGATTCTATGCGGCTTGTGTCTTTGTTCCGTTTAGACTATAAAACAATGCACCTCTACACAATGTCTCGTATGGAACGAAACAGGTGTGTAGAGGTGATATTGGAGTATTATAAACTTCATTTGCCAGGCTTCCCGGAAATGAAGAGTTTTGCTGTTCTTCAGGAACTGTTTGCTTAGTCTTTTCAGGTTTCCTCGCTTGCTTGATGTAAACGAGAAACAGACGTTGGCTATGTCCTCTGTTTAGGCAAAACTGATAACGCCCTGTACTGTAGCATCATCATTATTGTCTTCTTTCGGTTCTGTATTACCGGAAGCTATATTACGGATTTCTTCCAGAGTCTGTCGGGTACGCTTATAGGTAGGCGTGTTTTCTACCTGAAGGATGACATCCTCGTTATCCAAATCTTCCTGGCGGAACAGGAATATGTGTGGATGACGCTTATACTGTGTCGTATTGCCATCGCTGCCATAATAGCGCTTGCGGCGGTCTTCTCTTTCAGCACGTTTCTCTTCTTCTTCAGCGAGACGGCGAGATTCTTCCTCAGTATGTTTCTTGAGGTGGCGGTTCATTCCCTCTACATCTTCGAGTCCGAAACCTGTTGCGAGAACGGTTACCTTTACGCGGCTTCCCAATTCAGGGTCAATGGCAAGACCCCATTTCAGTTCGAAGTCGTCACCGAATTTCTCCATAAAGTCGTTGACATCATTCATCTCGTCCATGGTCAGGCCAGGATTATCTTTCTTCTCGCTTGCAAATGCGATGCTGAGCAGAATCTTCTTAGAGTTGAATACGTCATTATCGTTAAGGAGTGGTGAGTTCAAGGCATCTTCTATCGCTTTCTTTACTCTTCCTTCTCCCTCACCGTAACCTGTACTCATGATAGCCACACCGCCATCTTTCAGTACGGTCTTCACATCATTGAAGTCAAGGTTGATGAGACCATGTACGGTAATGATTTCAGCGATACTTTTGGCAGCTACACTCAAGGTGTCGTCAGCTTTGCCGAAGGCATCGAGAACGGCAAGGTCTGGATAAATCTGGCGGAGACGTTCATTGTTGATTACCAGTAAGGCATCTACATGCTTCGACATTTCCTCTACACCATCCAATGCCTGGTCAATCTTCTTAGGACCTTCAAAACGGAATGGGATGGTTACGATACCAACGGTAAGAATACCTAACTCCTTACTTACTCTGGCGATGACAGGTGCTGCACCAGTACCGGTACCGCCACCCATACCCGCTGTGATGAATGCCATTTTTGTTCCATCGTTGAGCATGTTCTTGATATCTTCAAGAGTCTCTTCGGCAGCCTGGCGTGCCTTGGCAGGTTTGTTTCCTGCACCCAGACCTTCCTTACCTAGCTGCAGGTGTACAGGCACAGGTGAGTCGTTAAGTGCCTGGTTGTCTGTGTTGCAGAGTACGAATGTTACATCGTGTATACCTTCGCGGTACATGTGGTTGACGGCATTTCCACCGCCACCACCAACACCAATCACCTTGATGATGCTATTTTCTTTTTCAGGTTCCCCAAAGTCAAGAATATGAGGAGCGTTTCCGTTATCTAGCATAGTCGTATAATCTTTATAGGGTTTATCTATCTGATTTTTTATTTAACCTGTTGTGAAATCTGTTTTCTGATAGCCTGGTCTTTGGCATCTTATTCTTCTTCAGAAATGGTATCTTTCACAAACTTCTTGAAACCTCTCATCATTTTATGGATGAGACTGTTTTCTTTGCGTCTCTTTTCTTCTTCTTCGGCTTCTTTTTCTGCCAGAAGTCTTGCCTCAGCTTCTTCCAGTTCTTTTTGCTTGCGGGCAGCCTCGTCAGCAGCCGCTTTTTCTGCCGCAGTAAGAACAACGCCCTTGCCGGCAGTCTCGTTAGGGTTTCTTGGAGCCTTGTGCTGCTCGGCTGCTACTGGCTTTTCTGCAGAATTGCTGAAGAGATCAGTGCCGATTTCGTCACCTGCACAGTTCATGTCTCCCTTTGCCAGGAGTCCCAATACGGTGTTCATTGTACCATCGTGATTGGTAATCTTAGGATCCTTGGAGTTGACTGTTTGAGAAACAAACTTGGCAATGCGTACTTTGTCGATGTGGGTATGTGTCTTGAAAACCTTATCGATTTCAGGCATGTTGCTGCCGCCACCTGTAAGGATGATACCCCCCAACAGCTTATCTGAGAATTCCACAGGAATCTGGAACCATGCGTTTTCTACGATTTCCTCTACGCGTGCTTCTACGATTTCGATGAACTTCTTGCTTTCAACCACTCTATCCTTGTCGATAGGGTAGTTCAGGGTCGGGTCGATATTGTTGATATCGGTATAAGCCTTGGCATACTTGAGTTTCATCTTTTCAGCATCAGGCTCTTCAATCTGAATACAAGTTAAGTCTTTGGTCACGTTGCCGCCGCCCAATGGGATGACAGAGAGATGACGAAGTATACCTTTATAATATACAGAAACGGTTGTCGTATCGGCACCCAAGTCAACAAGCATACAGCCTGCACGCTTTTCTGAGTCTGTCAAAACGCTGTCAGCCATAGCTAAAGGAGCCAGGTACATTTCTGCAATAGGAATGTTGGCATTTTCAAAACAGGTATTGATATTGTTATAGAAGTTCTTGCGCCAAAGTATATTCAGGAAGATGCCTTCCAGATGGTTACACTGTATTCCTACAGGGTCTATCTGGTATTGGTTGTCTATCTTGTATTCCTGAGTTGCAGCATCCAGGATTTCCTGGTCCGGATAGGTCATGTTGCGGTTGATATCCATCAGTTCATTGATCATCTCTTGTGAGATGATGGTGTTACCTGGGAGATCCTTGACAATGACATTCTTGATACTGCGTATAGAGCGACCGCCCACGCCTACATAGACCTGGGTAATATCCTGTTTCAGTATATTCTTTAACTTCTTGATGATGTTGGTCAAGCATTGGCAGGTTTTGTCAATGTTATAGATCACACCCTTTCTGATGCAAGAAGATGAATCTTCCTCTACGGTGGCAAGTACGGTGATGCTGCCGTCCAAATTCTTCTGACCTGCTATACCTGTCATCTTAGATGAGCCAAGTTCGATAGCTACAATAAATTCCTTTGGCATAGTTCTTATATGTTATCTTAATCTGTTTCTATTTTCTAATTAGCTATTTTGATGCTTTTTACATATGATCTGGTTGTCGAATTCGATATTGATATACGAATACTTGTTCCAGCCAGCTTGTGAGAGTCCATACTTATAGAATTTCTCTAATCGATTCATCTTCTTGTTGACGAAATCGTTGATGGCTTGCTCTCGTTTGTCGATGAGGTTGGTCTCTGGCAGGTTACCTATATATATAATGTGGTTGCCTACTCGCGGTACCAGTTCTATTCCTCTATCAGGCAGGACATGGATCTGTTCTATCTGGTTTCGCCAGAGTTCATTCGTCATCAGCGCTTTGCTTAGTAATGAGATGTATTTTTTAGCATACCACTTGTTGATGTAGCCCGTTGCGATGATAATGTCGCATGTATAGTTCGTGTTGGGCATGATCTGATTGTGGTCATCAATATAATAGTCCTCGTTGCTGATGCTTTTGATTCTGACGATTGGCATGCGTTGGGTGAGGTAGATGTCAACAAGACCATCCTGAGTCTTTGAACATTCTGCCGTCTTGACGAAAGGACTGGTCTTCAAGGTTTCTTCTATCATGCGGGCGTTCACCTCTTTGAGCGGTTCCCCCAGCGGATAGAGTTTCCTGGCTTCCAGTCGTTTCTTGATTTCCTTCGCATTCAGAAAGCCATTCGTCATCTCATCTTGAATATTGATGTTCACCTTGGTGCATACCAACTTCGTTTCATCAGGTTTGTTAAACCTGGTGAAAGCGAATACCAGATAAGTACCGAGTACTAAATCCAGTGCGATGATGATGGTTTTCTTCCAATTGATATGCATTTATTTCTCTTCAAGTATTTTGGTAATTTGTGGAACATAGTTGTCCAAATCGCCAGCTCCTAAGATAACTAGAACATCGAAGTCTCGATTCTTTACCAGGTCAAGAACGTCTTCTTTGTGAATCATGCTCTTTTCTACACCTGGTTTCAGATTGTCATAGATGAGCTTGGAGGTTACTCCTGGAATAGGCTGCTCGCGAGCTGGATAGATGTCGCAGAGGATAACCTCGTCCAAGAGACTCAAACTGTTGGCGAAATCTTTATAGAAATCGCGGGTTCTAGTATACAAGTGAGGCTGGAAGATGGCTGTTATCTTACGGTCCTTGTATAACTCTCTGATACTCTTAGCACTCTGATATATCTCCTTTGGATGATGAGCATAATCAGACAGGAATACCAGTTTGTTATTCTTGATCTTAAAGTCGAAACGGCGGTCAACTCCTCCGTAGGTCTTCATGCCGTTACGGAGTTCATCGGCTGTACAACCATTCAACTGTGCCATTGCCATTGCTGCCACACCATTTGTGATGTTGATAGGCACAGGCTGTCCGAGTTCTACGCCCGTTACGTTCTCGATAGGAGAGATGAAATCAAAGGTGATACCTCCATTCTCAATCTTGATGTTCTCAGCGTGGAAGTCGCCCTCGTCCTGGCTGTATTCGTATATCTTGACACCGTCTTGTACGTGTTGCTTCATCTCCAGACCTTTGTGGATGATGAGTGCACCGCCCGGTTGGATCAGTTCTGTATAGTGACGGAAACTCTCCAGATAAGCCTCCTTGGTGCCGTAGATGTCGAGATGGTCTGGGTCTGTAGCCGTGATGACGCTCATCCATGGGCGCAACCAGTGGAAACTGCGGTCAAACTCATCTGCTTCAATGACAACATAGTCGCTCTTGTCGGAGAGGATATAGTTGGTGCCATAGTTCTTTGAGATACCTCCCAGGAAGGCATTACAATCAATATGGCTTTGGTGCATGATGTGAGCACACATGGTAGATGTTGATGTCTTTCCGTGTGTACCCGCTACGCACAGTCCCTTATGTGTACGGGTTAATGTACCCAGAACCTGAGCTCGCTTCTCGATGGTGAAGCCATTCTCATGGAAGAAAACCAGTTCCTTGTGTTCTGCTGGAATTGCCGGTGTGTAGACTACCAATGTTATCTTGGCGTCCTTGCAGGCTTCTGGTATGAGGTCAACATTCTCCTCATAGTGGATAAGCATTCCCTCTTTCTCCAACTCATGAGTTAGATTGGATGGAGTCTTGTCATATCCGGCTACAACCAGCTTCTTGCTGAGGAAGTATCTGGCGATGGCGCTCATTCCGATGCCGCCCGCTCCTACAAAATAAACTGCTTTAATATCTTTTATTTCCATTACTTTGTTGCTAATTTGATTACTTCGTCGGCGATGACGTCGGCAGAGTTCTTTAATCCTAATTTCTTGATATTCTCACAGAGCGAAGCGAGCTTAGCCTCGTCTTTTACCGTGTCAACTGCTTTCTTGAGCAATACCTCTGGTGCATCGGCATCCTTTACGTAGATGGCAGCATCTTTGTTGACTAATGCCATGGCGTTCTTGGTCTGGTGGTCTTCAGCCACATTAGGGCTTGGAACCAGGATAACCGGTTTGCCGATGAGGCAGAACTCGCTGATACTGCTGGCACCTGCGCGGCTGATAACCAGGTCGGCTGCCTTGTAAGCTGCACCCATGTCGCTGATGAAATCAGTAACCTTGAGCATTGGCAGCTCCTGACCTTTCAGTTGCTCCATGATGGCAGCATTATAGTATTTACCTGTTTGCCAGATAAACTGTACGCCGCTTTCTTTCACCAGGTCGAGGTGCTGGAGCACACTCTCGTTGATGGTTCTTGCGCCAAGGCTGCCACCTACGAGCAAGATGGTCTTCTTTTCTGGGTCGAGACCGAATTGCTTGCGTGCTTCTTCCGGGGTGATGGTAGTTTCCAATACATTCTGGCGAACAGGATTACCGGTCATGATAATCTTGTCTGCAGGGAAGAAACGCTCCATTCCTTCGTAAGCCACACAGATTTTTTCAGCCTTCTTGGCCAAGAGTTTATTGGTTACACCAGCGTATGAATTCTGCTCCTGGATGAGGCAAGGTATTCCTTTGCTGGCACAAACATTGAGAGTCGGACCGCTAGCATAGCCACCTACGCCCACAGCCGCCATAGGCTTGAAGTTTTTGATGATGCTCTTTGCCATGTGCTGGCTCTTCCATATCTTGAAGAGTACGGCGATGTTCTTGAGCAGATGCTTTCTGTCGAAGCCGCAGATAGGCAAGCCCTTGATTTCATAACCCGCAGCAGGTACACGCTGCATTTCCATTCTGTCGAGTGCACCTACAAACAAAATCTTAGCATCAGGGCGCTTCGCCTTGATGGCGTTTGCAATGGATACGGCAGGGAAGATGTGACCACCTGTGCCGCCTCCGCTTATGATAATTCTTAATTTATTATTCATATCCGTTCATGTTTATAACGCAAAGGTATAAAAAAATATCGATTTAACGGCATTTTCTGCCATTTTTTCACCTTAATTTATAAAACTCTTGTCAGGCAGCCACCATTTTGCTGTCGTCGAGCTCATTTTGAGGTATCTCTTTCTTCTTGGCTGTTCTACTGATACTCAGGATGATGCCCAGGTACAGACAGTTGATGATGGTAGATGTACCACCTCTACTGATGAGTGGTAGTGGCTGTCCTGTAACAGGAGCCAAACCTACTGCTACTGCCATGTTGAAGAGTGCCTGGGTAACCAGCATGATGGCGAGTCCCATGCAGAGGAAGGCAGGGAAATTGTTCTCACACCTGTTGGCTATTCTGCCAGCTCTGAACAGGAGGATGATGTAGAGGAATGCAACCAGTGCGGCTCCCCATATACCCATCTCTTCGATGATGATGGCATAGATGAAGTCTGAGAACGCCTGTGAGAGGAAGTCTCTTTCTACTGAGTTTCCAGGCCCTTTGCCTACGATGTTGGAAGAGGCGATGGCGATGTTGGCATGTGCCACTTGGGCATCTTTGTCGAGATCGACATCCTGTGGGGCTACAGGCTTTGAGTTCATAAACTTGTCAATACGGGCTTTCCAGGTGTCGGCTCTATGGAACATCTTTTCTGCCATGTTAGGCTTGTTCTGTTCCTGCTCTACCTTCTCGGTCAGCATATTTTCCGGTTTATTGCCCTCTTCGCCCTTGTCCTGTCCTACTATCATGATACCTGCAAAGGCTGTGACGATGACAATCATGCCCAGTCCCACCAGCTTGCCAATCTGGTTCATCGGCACTCGTCCGATGAGCATCATGGCTAAGATTGTGATATTGAGGAGCATGGCTGTGGATAAGTTTTCCAGTCCGATGAGAATTACAAATGGAGCAGTTGCTACAAGTATGAACTTGAATGCCTTCCTGTTGGCTCCCTGAGTTGTTTGCATAGCACTAAGAATCTGAGCTACAGCCAGTACTACCGCTCCCTTTGCTATTTCTGAAGGCTGGAACTGTATGCCCATCAGAGAGAACCATCGGGAGGCTCCGTTGGTAGATTGACCGGTAGCCAAGACCAGAACGAGCAACAGTAATGAGATGCCCATCACGACGGGGGTAACAATCTTGAAGTACTTGCATTTCACCTTGAGCATGCAAATCATGGTGAACAGACCGCCTCCCAAGAGCAAGATGTGGCGGATGACAGGTGCCATGTAGTTTCCTGTCTTGTACGACAAGGAGCTGGAGGCAGAATATACCTCCACGATGCTTATCATACAGAGAAAGAAGAAGACCATCCAGATCACCTTGTCTCCCTTGAAAATATTACCAATGCTCTTGTTATTCATTTCTTTATAGTTCTATCTGTTCTATTTTTTGAAAACTGTTATTTTCCGATAGCTCTTGCCAGCGTCTTAAACTGCTCGCCTCTATCTTCCATGTTCTTGAAGAGATCGAAACTTGCGCAGCATGGGCTGAGGAGTACGGTATCGCCCGGCTTTGCCAATTCCTGGCAGGCTGCCACGCAATCCTTCATGCTGTGAGTGTCGCGTACAGGGATGCCGAGTGCGTCAAAGTTGTCGTGCAACTTCTGGTTGTCGGCTCCGAGATATACGATACCAGCACATTTCTCCTTTACCAGGTCCTTGATCTGGTTATAGTCATTTCCCTTATCCTTACCGCCGATGATAAGGATGGTAGGGGTGGTCATACTCTCCAGCGCATACCAGCAGGCATCTACGTTGGTAGCCTTTGAATCGTTCACATAGTAAACGCCCTGGAACTTGCCCACTTTCTCCAGACGGTGCTCTACACCAGGGAAGTCGCTCAAGCCTTTGTGCAGGGTCTCGTGGTCGATGCCTACGATGTTGCATGCCAGACCTGCAGCCAGACTGTTATAGATGTTGTGCTTGCCGCGTAGACTCATGTCTTCCTGTGGCATTTCGAAGTCTGAAGGGAAGTTGAGTTTGTATTTGCCGTCTTCGATAAAGCCAACGCAACCTTCCTCCTTGAACTCAGAGAATGGGCAGAGATGTGACTTGAGGTTGTACTTAGCCAGCTCCTTTGTAACGATAGGATCATCGTTCCAGAAGATGAAGCAGTCTTCTTCTGTCTGGTTCTGGGTGATGCGCATCTTGGCATCGGTATAGTTCTGCATCTTAAACTCATAGCGGTCCAGATGGTCTGGAGTGATGTTGAGCAGGATGGCCACATTGGCACGGAACTCATACATATTGTCGAGCTGGAAACTGCTCAGCTCGATGACGTAGTACTTATGAGGAGTTTCAGCCACCTGAAGGGCCAGACTCTTTCCGATGTTGCCTGCCAGACCTACATCATAGCCAGCCGACTTGATGATGTGGTAAATCAGCGAGGTAGTGGTTGTCTTACCGTTACTTCCCGTGATACAGATCATCTTGGCATCAGTATATCTGCCCGCAAATTCTATTTCGCTGATGATAGGTGTACCCTTAGCCATCAGTTTCTGTATCATAGGTGCTTCCTTAGGAATACCCGGACTCTTGATGACTTCATCTGCATCTAAAATCTTTTCTTCTGTATGGTGACCTTCTTCCCATTCGATGTTGTGGTCATCCATCAACTTCTTGTAGTTATCCTTGATCTTTGACATGTCTGAAACAAAGACCTCGAATCCCTCTTTCTTTGCCAGCACGGCTGCACCTGCGCCACTTTCGCCAGCTCCTAAAATTACAATTTTGCTCATTGTCTTATTCTCTATACTTGTCGGGCTGATAAGAGCCTGTATTTTATCTGATCTTCAATGTGATGATGGTCAATGCTGCCAGAATGATGGTTACAATCCAGAAACGGATGGTAATCTTTGATTCATGGAAGCAGTTGCGAGGCTTCTTCCACAGATACTTGCAGTCAGGATCCAGCTGACTGTCCTGTGTGCGGAAGTTGTCGTGGATAGGTGTGCGCTTGAAGATACGCTGCTTCACACCTCTCCGCTTTCCTATCTTGTAATAGTAAACCTGTATCATCACGCTGAGGCTTTCTACGAAGAAAATACCGCAGAGGATAGGCAGCATCAGCTCCTTGTGGATGATGATGGCACCTACTGCGATGATACCGCCGATGGTCAGCGAACCCGTATCGCCCATGAATACCTGGGCAGGGTAGGCGTTGTACCAGAGGAAACCGATGAGGGCTCCGATGAAGGCACAGAAGAATACTACCAGTTCCTCAGAACCAGGAATATACATGATATTGAGGTAGGCGGCAAACTCGATGTGCGACGACACATACGCAAGTATGCCTAGCGCCACACCTATGATGGCGGAGTTTCCGGCACACATTCCGTCCATACCATCGTTGAGGTTGGCACCGTTTGATACGGCTGTTACAACGAAGATGGTCATGATGACGAAGAGAATCCAGCCTGCTGCTACCTTGTACTTACCGCAGAAACTGGTGATGCTGGAATAGTCGAGGTTGTGTCCCTTGACGAATGGGATGGTGGTCTTCAGCGATTTTCTTGCTTCCGTACGATGCTTTACCACCGTTTCCTGTCCCTGTTGCTCAATGGCGAGGTTCTCGTTCATCTTTACATCAGGTGAAGACCAGAGTACCAGTCCCACGATCAGGCCGATGCCAATCTGTCCTATAATCTTATATTTGCCCTTCAATCCCTCCTTGTCGCGCTTGAATATCTTGATGAAGTCGTCCATTCCACCGAGAAAGCCGAGCCATACGGTGGTGATGATCATCAGAATCAGATAGATGTTGCGCAAACGTCCGAGTAACAGTACCGGTACGAGGATAGCCAGGATGATGATGACACCACCCATAGAAGGAACGCCAATCTTCTTGACACCAAACGGGTCGATGCTGGCATCGCGCTGTGTCTCTGTAATTTGCTTGCTCTTGAGATACTTGATGAATTTCTCGCCGAACCAGGCAGAGATTACCAATGATAAAATCAGCGCAAGCAGGGCACGGAATGAGATGTAGCCCCACATGTGAGAACCTGAGATGCCCCACTGCTCCAGAAATCTAAAGAGATAGTATAACATTTTTCTTTCTTTTCTTGATTGCTTTTACTTCTGTGAAATTCCGAAGATGTCGCGAATCACCTCCTTATCGTCAAAGTGGTGCTTTACGCCCTTGATCTCCTGGTAATCTTCGTGTCCCTTACCGGCTACGAGAATCACGTCGCCCTTCTTTGCCAGCATGCAGGCTGTGCGGATGGCTTCCTTGCGGTCTACGATGCTGATTACCTTCTTCATTTGCTGGGCATTGAGTCCGGCAAGCATGTCGTTGATGATGTCCTGTGGCTCTTCGAAACGTGGGTTGTCGCTGGTGATGATTACCTTATCGCTCTGCTTTACAGCCTCCTGTGCCATCAATGGGCGCTTGCCCTTGTCACGGTTGCCACCGGCACCGCAAACGGTGATGACTTCTCCGCCCTTGCCTTCGAGCACTTCGTGGATGGCGTTCAATACGTTCTCCAGTGCATCTGGTGTATGGGCATAGTCAACAATGGCGGTATAACCTTCTGGTGACTGGATTGGTTCCAGTCTTCCGCTTACGCTGTGAAGGGTACTCATCACTACGAGTACATCCTCTGGCTTCTTGCCGAGCATAATGGCTGCACCATATACGGCGAGCAGGTTGCTCACGTTGAACTTACCGATGAACTGTACGCCCACTTCTCTGCCGTCAATCTCCAGATACATGCCGCCGAAGTGACACTCCAGAATCCTGGCTCTGAAGTCTGCCATGCTGCGGGTAGAGTAGGTTTTCACGGTAGCCTTGGTGTTCTGTACCATGATCATGCCGTTCTTGTCGTCGGCATTGGTAATGGCAAAGGCTGTCTTAGGCAGTCCGTCGAAGAAAGCCTTCTTGGCGTTACGGTAGTTCTCGAATGTCTTGTGGTAATCGAGGTGGTCGCGGGTCAGGTTGGTGAACAAGCCTCCGGCAAACTGCAGACCTCCGATACGCTTCTGTGCGATGGCGTGAGAAGAGCACTCCATGAAGGCATACTCGCAGCCAGCCCCTACCATCTTGCCCAGGAGCATGTTCAGTTCGATAGGGTCTGGGGTGGTATGGTCGGCAGGGATAGCCTCGTCCTCAATGTAGTTGCAGACGGTAGAGAGCAAACCACACTTATGGCCGAACTTGCGGAACATATTATATAATAAGGTGGCAATGGTGGTCTTACCATTGGTACCTGTTACGCCTACCAGTTTGAGCTTTCTTGAAGGGTCGCCGTAGAAGAGGGTTGCTACCTTGCCGACAGCATCCTCGGTCGAAGCGACCTGAATGTAAGTTACGCCCTCAACTTTCTCTTCAGGCATGTCTTCGCACAAAACCGACTTTGCGCCCAGTTCCAATGCCTTTGGAATAAACTTGTGACCGTCAACCTGCGTTCCCTTCATGGCAACGAAGAGATGATCTTCCTTAATCTTGCGAGAGTCGATGTTTACTCCCGTAACCTCTACATCAGCATCGCCGATTATCTGAACCGGCTCGATGTTTTTGAGTAATTCTTGTAACTTCATATCCTGTTTCTGTTTTATATTCTATATATTTCTTTATCTGCACCTTATTATATATAGGGTTTCAGATAACTGTTTCTGAGTTTTATTCGAGCACAATGCTGCATACGGCACCTTTCTTGATGACCGTTCCCGGCACCAGACTCTGCTTTACTACCTTTCCTCTACCTATAATCTGGGTCTTGATGCCCCGGCTCTCCATATTGTAGATAGCGTCTCGGGCTCCCATTCCGGTAATGTCGGGTACGATCGTCTTGCCGTATTGCTTCTCCCTGATGAGCTTGATGCTGTGGTTACCCACGCGCTCTGCCTTGCCCCAGATAGGGTTGCCGTCGGCATAGCTGCCACTCCAGTTGGCATTGGTCTTGATGCCGAGGTGGCTGAGCACATAGTTGGCAGCAAGGATATTGCCTGCCTTTACGTCAGGAACGAAGACGGATGCTGAGTCGCGGGCGTCCTTTACGTCAACTTTCAGACTCTGCGCCATGATGCCTTCTGAAATCTGATGGAAGACCTTACCGCACATCGTACCGCCCGAAGCAGGCAAACCGGATTTCTGTATGCAGACGATACAGCTGTAGCGTGGCGCATCGGCAGGGAAGTAGCCTGCGAAGCTGATGAGATAGCTGGTTCCGCCACTCTTATATCCACCGGCACCTTTTGAAATCTGGGCTGTACCGGTCTTTCCTGCCACTTTGAAGTTAGGCGAACCGGCTTTCTTTCCCAGTCCCACGCTTACCACCTGTTCCAGGATGGTTTGCAGCTCCTTGATGCTCTTCTCCTTGGCTATCTGCTGGCGCATCACTTCAGGAGGAAATTCCATGATGGTTTCTCCGTTCTTCACTACCTTGCTCACGAATCTTGGTCGCATCATCTTGCCGTTGTTGGCGATGGTGTTGTAGAAGGTGAGGGTAGAGATAGGCGGTACCTGGGTCTCATATCCGATACTCATCCATGGCAAACTGGTCTTTGCCCAGTTGTCATATTGTCCGTTCTTGTTTCTGTGCGGCATGCGGATTCTGGCTGGTGTTGCTCCCACCAGTGGAATCTTCAGGTCGTCGTGCAGACCGGTACGGTAGATACCCTTTACGAATTTCTCCGGGTTGTTGCGGTAATGGTCGTCTATGATGCGGCTCACACCGATGTTCGAACTGTACCACAGGGTCTGTGCGAGGGTCAGCATTCCGTATCCGCCTTTTCGCCAGTTGTGATCTTTCATTTCTCTGCCGTACATCGGCCATATACCGCCACCGGTTTCTACGTGACAGGTCGTGTCTACCACTCCGTCGTCCAGCGCTACGAGGATAGAGGCTGGCTTGAACACTGAACCTGGCTCCAGAAGGTCGCTCACGGCATGGTTGTGGATTTCTCTGTATTCGCCGTCGAAACATTTCTCCATGTTTACGATGGCCTTGATGTCGCCCGTAGGTACATCCATCACGATGGCTACACCCACATTGGCGTTGATTTCCTTCAGCTCGTCGATGAGTGAGCGTTCGGCAAGGTCTTGTATGCTCACATCGATGGTGGTCACGATATCGGCTCCGTCAATAGGAGGGGTATCGGTAATGTCGAGGAACTTGTTGCGAACCTTGCGGCGATGCACGATACCGTTGGTGCCTCGCAGGATGGAGTCGTAACTCAGCTCCAGACCGAAGCGGGCGGTATCCTTGGCGCCATACATGGCTCCGATGGTACGGCCTGCCAGCGAACCGTAAGTTCTGGTTCGGGCATTATATTCTTCCCAGTGGAAACCGCTCTGGTAGGGTTTCAGGCGGAATACAGGGATGTTCTTTATCTCGGTGAAGGTGTTATAGTCTACACGCTTCGGATAAACCGGCCAGTGGCGGCTCATCTTGGCGCGACCTTCGGTGAGGTGCTTCTTGAAATCAGACTCGCTCAGATTCGGAAATATCTGGTGCAGGCAAAGATAGATGGAGTCTTGCTTGGCATCCCACAGCGAGTCGTTTTCTGCATCTTTCAGCGCCTTGAAATCCATGAAAACCTTAAATTCCGGCAGCGAACTTGCCATCAGCTGTCCTGTGCAGCTCAAGATGTTGCCTCGGTTTGGTTTTACGGTCACGGAATCCTTCTTCTGCCGTTCTGCCACCTTCATCCAGTAATCATGCTTGGCGGTCATGATGTAGAGCGCTTTACCCACTACGGCTATGGCGAAAATCGTCATGATGATGGCGATGGCGCTGTAGCGGGGCATTACTTTCTTGTGATCAAATTTGCTGCTCATTCTTCGGGTACGTTTATGATGTATGGAGGTTGGGTGGCGATGTGCAGCACGCTGTCTTTGTTGTTCTTCAGCATGTCGAGCACATTACTTTCACGACTCTTCTCTGTTATCTGGCTGCTTGTAGACAGCGCTTTGTATTTGGTGTCTTGCAGTTCTTTCTGCAGTTTGTCCAACTCGATGATATCGTTCTGGATATTGTATCGGTTGGATATGTAGATAATGACAAAAAACACGATGAGGATAACGAGCCATATCTGCCGGCGTATGATTTGTGCGGTAAGAATGTCTCCACCCAGAATCTTTCGCAGCGTAAAGCTCGATGATCCTGACGCCTCTTCCTCAATGGCTTGCTTGGCAATCACTTCCTTGAGCGAAGCCTGTGGAGCCTCCTGCTGCTGTGGCTCCTGCTGCGGAGTTTCCTGCTTCGGCGGTTCCTGTGATGCCTGTGCCTTTTCTTCGGCTATAGGCTTCTCACTGATGTTTATGTCTTTATCGTTTATCATTTCTTTTCTGCTATTCTTAGTTTGGCGCTTCTGCTCCTAGGGTTCCTTTCCTGCTCGTCGGCATCGGGAACGATTACCTTGTTGTTCACGAGTTTGAAAGGGGTTTCTATTCTTCCGAAGAAGTCCTGCTCTATCTTGCCTTCTGCATTGCCCGCTTTCATCATGTTCTTTACGATTCTGTCTTCCAGCGAGTGATAGGTGATGACGCTGAGTCGGCCTCCCGGTTTCAGAAGTTCTGTGGCTGAGCGGAGCATCTCTTTCAGGGCGTCCATCTCGTGGTTCACTTCTATGCGCAGCGCCTGGAAGAGTTTTGCCATGTCTTTCTTCTCGCGTTCCCGCTTGAAGAGGGGCTCTACGGCTGCCATGAAGTCTTTGGTGGTAAGGATGGGCTTCTCGGTTCTTGCCTTGACGAGTGCCGAGGCGATGCGGCGCGAGTTCTTCAGCTCACCGTATAGGTAGAAGATGTCGGCAAGGGCACCTTCGTCATATTCGTTTACGATGTCGGCAGCAGTCTTGCCTGCACGCTTGTTCATGCGCATGTCGAGTGGGGAGTCGAAACGGAAGGAGAAACCGCGGGTCTCGTCATCGAAGTGGTGGCTCGATACGCCCAGGTCGGCTAACAGTCCGTCGAGTCCGTCTACCCCGTAGTAGCGCATCCAGTTTTTCAGGAATCTGAAGTTGGAGCATACGAAGGTGAAGTTCTCGTTTGCCACCACGTTGCGCTCTGCATCGGCATCCTGGTCGAAACTGTACAGGTGCGCTCCCTCAGTCAGGCGCGACAGAATCTCTCTGGAATGTCCGCCACCACCGAAGGTTACGTCTACATAGATGCCTCCTGGCTGTATGTTCAACCCGTCAACGCTCTCCTTGAGGAGCACCGGTACGTGATATGTTTCTGCTGTCTTTATCATATATCTTTTTGCTGTCTTATCGCGTTATAATATTGCGTGCGTACTTATTAATGTATAAATTTGGGTTCAAAGGTACATAAAAATCTCCATATAGCCTTACATTTTCCCACAAAATTTATAAAACTTAATGAAAAAGTTGTTTTTGGTCAACTTCACCTTCCAGTTTCGGGCATCGCCTTTTTGGTCTCATCAAGTGTGATGTTTTTGCAAAAATACGTGCAAAATGGGCTCGATTTGTCGTGATAGTTTAAAAAAACTAATAAATTTTCGCTTTTTTGCTATTTTTTTGGAAAAAATGGCACGTATTTGAAAAAGTTGAGTTACTTTTGCACTAACTTATATAAGTTTTAGCAAACATGAGTGAATCAATAGAGAAAACGATAGACATAGATAAGATTCTTAAGAGCAAGATGGGAAGCAAGGTGAAATTCGTACCGCGCTTCCTGGTTTCCTGGCTCAAGAAGATTATTCACGAGGACGAGGTGAACAGGTTCTTGTGGGAGAGCCGTGGCCTTTCGGGTACTGAATGGCTCACCGAATGTGTGCGCTATCTGAAGATGGATGTTGAAATCGTAGGCTTGGAAAACCTGCCTGACAAGAACGACGGCAAACTCTATACCTTTGTTTCCAATCATCCTCTGGGCGGACAGGACGGTGTATGTCTCGGTTCCATCATCGGCAAGCACTATGATGGCAAGTTCCGCTATCTGGTGAATGATCTTCTGCTCAACTTGCCGGGTTTGAAACCTGTAAGTATCGGCATCAACAAGACGGGTCGCCAGAGTCGCGATTTCCCACGGATGGTGGAGGCGGGCTTCAAGAGTGACAGCCACATGCTGATGTTTCCGGCAGGCTTGAACAGCCGCAAGCGCAAGGATGGAACCATCCACGACCTGCCTTGGAAGAAGACGTTTATCTCTAAGAGTATAGAATATCAGCGCGATGTGGTGCCTATCCATTTCGGAGGGCGCAACTCTGAACGTTTCTACAGCATCGCCCGATTTAGCGACAAGTATCTGCCGTTCAATCTCGCCATGCTGTTTCTGGTTGACGAGATGTACAGGAATGTGGGCAAGCATTTCCGCATCTCCATCGGCAAACCGATTCCTTGGCAGACTTTTGATAAGAGCAAGTCGGCTACCGAGTGGGCGCAGTATGTTGAAGACAGGGTTTATGAACTTTAATGGTTTACAAAACCCGGGAACATTGTTTTATATTAACGAAATCGTAGAATCATAGCATAGAAGAAGAGTAATATGGAAGAAGAAATCATCCAACCGATTGACCGTGAGCTCCTGAAGAGCGAGCTTACACCCGACAAGCAACTGAGAATGACCAATAAGAGCCATAACGAGATTTACATCGTTACGGCAAATGATTCGCCTAATGTGCTGAAAGAGATTGGTCGACTTCGTGAAATCGCTTTCCGCGAAGCGGGAGGCGGAACGGGCAAATCTATGGATCTTGATGAGTTCGACTTTGGTGACAACTGTTACAAGCAGCTGATAGTTTGGAATCCTGAAGCCGATGAGATTATCGGCGGTTACCGTTATCTCCTGGGTAGGGACTGGCAGCTCGATGAGAAGGGACAGCCTAAGCTGGCAACCAGCCACATGTTCCATTTCTCCGACAAGTTCCTCAAGGAGTATATGCCTTATACCGTAGAGTTGGGCCGTTCCTTCGTTTCGCTCGAATATCAGAATGTGCGTACCAACACCAAGAGTATCTTTGCTCTCGACAATCTCTGGGATGGTTTGGGCGCTTTGACGGTTCTCTATCCGGAAGTAAAATATTTCTTCGGCAAGATGACGATGTATCCGTCTTACATCCGTCGTGGCCGCGACATGATTCTCTATTTCCTCAAGAAGCATTTCGATGACAAGGAGAACCTCGTACTCCCGATGAAACCGCTGAAATTGGATACTCCAGAGAGTGATTTGGCTGCCATCTTTACAGAAGATGACTTCAAGGCAGACTATCGCATCCTGAACCGTGAAGTTCGCAAGTTGGGTTATAATATTCCTCCTCTTGTTAATGCCTACATGAGTCTGAGTCCTACGATGAAGCTTTTCGGTACCGCCATCAACTATGGTTTTGGTGATGTGGAGGAGACCGGTATCCTCATCGCCATCGATGAGATTTTGGAAGAGAAGCGAGTTCGCCATATCAATAGTTTTATTAAGGAACATCCTGAGGCTCTGAAGATTACGAGCGGAGCCAATAATGTGATTTATAAGGAAAAAGGTATCTAGACTATACCGCAGAATCCCATGTTCTTATTGCTTATTGGCAATAGAAACATGGGATTTTTGTTTTCTGTAAAAACTGCTTGCCTCGGTTAAATAGTCTTAATGAATCTCGGAAAAGGCAGCGGAATTTTGGTTTTATGTGTCGAAAAGTGTATCGTTCTGGCATTTTCATGTGTCTAAACGTGTAAAGATATGTATGTTTGAACTCCGCTTCCTTATACAATAGGCAGACTGATTCCGTTGATCTTCTGATAGATGTCGAGCGCATAGATGTCGGTCATGCCGCTGATATAATCAATTACCGCCATGATGCGCTCCTCCAGATTCTCGTTCTCTATATCATACTGGCTGCTTACCCGGCGCAAGAGCTGCTTGGAGTAGAAACGCGATGGGTTGACGGCTGCCTCTATGAAAACCTCCATCAGAGTTGCCATGATTTTATAACCCGACAGTTCTATGTCGAGCACCGGCTTGCTTTGGTAAATCTTAGAGTAGGAGATCTTCTCACATTCCTTGTATGCCTTTTTCTGGCGCTCGGAAATGTGGTCGATGAGACTGCCCTCGAAAGTTCCGGCAAGGATTTCTTCCTCGTGCGCCAGGAAGGCTGCCACACATTCGTTCTCCAGTTTGCCGATGACGCTGGCTCTCATGTAAACCACTTTCTCGTTTTCGTCAGTCATTTCTTCGTCGATGATGCGCTGGCGTATCTTCTGCTGGATATCTTCATCGAAGAAACTCAGCAGCAAGTGCTCCGTCTCGGCAAAGGAAAGAATCTTGAGCTTATGGGAGTCTTCGATGTCCATGATTTCGTAGCAGATATCGTCAGCAGCTTCTACCATATATACAAGTGGATGGCGGGCGTATTTGAGAGGCTCACCCGGTGCAGATTTGCAAAAAATGCCCAATTCATCGGCAATTTTCCTGTAAGATTCCGCTTCGGAAGCAAAGAAACCGAATTTGCCGTGGTTGTCGGCAAGACTGCTTGCAAACGGGTATTTTACGATGGAAGCAAGCATGGAATAGGTCATCACGAAGCCTCCCTGACGGCGCCCCTTGAACCGGTGGGTCAGGATTCTGAAGGCATTTGCGTTGCCTTCGAAATGCGTAATATCATCCCAAAACTCCGATGAAACCATTGATTTTATTTTCTGACCCGGTCCTTCAGAGAAGAAAGTCTGGATGGCTTTCTCGCCGGAATGACCGAAAGGCGGATTGCCCAAATCATGTGCCAGACAGGCTGCACTTACAATGGTACCTATCTCCTCAACGAGCGTATCCTTCAGTTCAGGCCGCTTCCGGATGACGTGTCGGGAAATGTCGTTACCTATCGACATGCCCACACTCGCCACCTCCAGACTGTGGGTGAGGCGGTTGTGAACGAAGATGCTGCCCGGCAAAGGGAAAACCTGCGTCTTGTTCTGCAGGCGGCGGAATGCCGATGAAAAGATAAGACGGTCGTAATCGCGCTTGAATTCAGAGCGATCATCATGGCGCTCGGCATGCTTATGCTCCTGTCCGAAACGCTTGTTGGATATCAGTTGTTTCCATTCCATATTATTGTATTACTTGATTCTGTAGCGCAAAAATACACTAAAGTAAGCACAAATCAAAATAAAATATGATAAATTACATGTTTTTATCCTCAAAAATTCATTTATTCCATCAAAATTGCTTATTTTTGCAGATTGTTAAACTCAGACACAGATAAAAAAGAAAAATTCATGATAAAAGTACAGATTATCAACAAGGGGCATCAGCCTCTACCTGCGTTTGCTACACCACAGAGTGCCGGCATGGATTTGCGTGCAAACATCGATGAGGCAATCGTGCTTCATCCTATGGAGCGCCGATTGGTGCCAACTGGTCTTTATATGGCTTTGCCAGCAGGGTATGAAGCGCAGATTCGTCCTCGCAGCGGTCTGGCTTTGAAGCATGGCATTACCGTACTGAATACGCCGGGAACCATCGATGCCGATTATCGCGGTGAAATCATGGTTCTGCTCATCAATTTCTCTACAGAGAATTTCGTTATCAATGATGGCGAGCGTATAGCCCAGATGGTGCTGGCTAAGCACGAACAATGCGATTTCATCGAGGTTAATGAACTCGATGAGACCGAACGTGGAGCCGGTGGATATGGTCATACGGGTGTAAAATAACAAATTGTTTAAGATAGAATAGAAAGGATTAGAATCGTGAAGATGAATCTTAGAAATATCAGTTGGGCATTGGGGCTGGTCTTGCTGGGCATGGTAGCCATGCCGTCGCTTGCCCGTAAAAAGAAGGTGCAGCCGGTTCAGAAGCCGGTGGTTCAGGAGGACCATCTCTCTCCGGACGACCGCCAGCGCTACAACTATTTCTTCCTGGAGGGAGCACGCCAGCAGGCTGCCGGCAATTATTCGGCGGCTTTCGACCTCTTTGAACATGCCAGGAAGATTGACCCGAAGGCGGCTGAGACCTATTTCTATGAGTCGCTTTTCTATTCTCAGCTCAAACAGGATTCTCTGGCACTTGCCTATATGCAGAAGGCAATAGAACTGAATCCGGAAAACCAGACCTATGCAGAGCAGTTGGGCAGATATTATATAGGTAACCAGAAATACGATCTTGCCATCGATGCCTATGAGAATCTGTATGCCAAAAACCACGATAATACCGATGCCCTCCGCATTCTGGTTCAGCTTTATTCACAGAACAAGGATTATAAATCGGTACTCAAAACCATTTCGCGTCTTGAAGTGGAAGAAGGTGAAAGCGAACAGTTCACCCTCTCTAAAATGAGAGTTTATGAACTGATGGACGACAAGAAGGCTGCCTATCAGGAACTGAAGTCGCTGGTAGACCAGCATCCGCTGGATATGCAGTACAAGACGATGCTGGGCAATTGGCTCGTACAGCACAACCGCCAGAAGGAAGCCTACAAGTGCTTTACCGATGTGCTGAAGGAAGAACCTGATAACTCCTATGCCCAGATGTCGCTTTACGACTATTATAATGCCACCCGTCAGGAGCAGCTTGCCGAGCAGATGCTCGATAAAATCCTGATGAGTCCGAAATCGGATCTGGAGACCAAGGTGATGATGTACCGCTCTTTCATTCAGAAGAACGAGAGCGAAGGTGGCGATTCTACCAAGGTGATTGCGCTGTTCGACAAGGCACTCAACGTAGCTCATCCGTCTGCTGAAGTGGCAGAGATGAGAGCTGCTTACATGAGTTTGAAGAAAATGCCAGCCGACTCGGTATGCCGTGCCTTCGAAAAGGTGCTTACCATAGCGCCGGATAATGTGAATGCCAGAATGCAACTCGTACAGATGCTCTGGAACGAGAAGAAATATGACCTGGTTTCCCTGCAATGTAAGGCGGCTCAGGAGTATAATCCCGAAGAAATGGTGTTCTATTACTTCGGTGGAATGGCGTATTATCAGAAAGATAAGGAAGAAGAGGCGCTCCGTGAGTTCCGTCTCGGATTGGCGCAGGTGAATGCACAGTCGCCGGCTGACCTGGTTTCCAACCTCTATGCCGTAACCGGCGATATCCTTCATAAGAAAGGTGAAGAGCAGGAAGCCTTTGCGGCTTACGACTCCTGCCTGCTATGGAAAGATGACAACGTGATGGCGCTGAATAACTATGCCTACTATCTGAGCGAGAAGGGCGTTGACCTGCATAAGGCTGAGTCGATGAGCTACAAGACCATCAAGGCAGAGCCGAACAACGGTACTTATCTGGATACCTATGCTTGGATTCTCTTTATGGAAGAACGCTATGCTGATGCCAAGACCTATATAGATCAGGCACTCAAAAACCGCGATTCCACCGCGGATAACAGTACGGTTCTGGAACATGCCGGCGATATCTATTATATGAATGGTATGGCCGATGAATCCGTAGATTTCTGGAAGAAAGCCTATACCGGCGAGAACCAGACTGAGGTGCTGGCATGGAAGATTAAGAACAGACAATATATTACCGGAGAAGAACTGAAGAAGCGTAATGCGCCAAAGCAGAAACCTGCCGCTACGAAAAAGTCAGTTAGAAAAGGTAAGAAGAAATAAACGGAAAGTAGAAAAATCAAGAAAGATGAAATATATAATGAAGAAGAATAAGATGATGCTGCTTGCCGCAGCCTGCAGCATCCTGCTCCTCGGTTCTTGTGGAACCAGCAAGAATGTACAGGGCTCTGGCTCATCATCAGCCAGTCATCAGAAAGAGAATGCCACCAAGGGTTCTGACTCTCGTCAGAGTGAGACTCTCAAGAAGTTGGCTTTCGTACAGAAGGTTTCAGACAATCAGGTGTATACCAAGAATATTGTAGGCAACATGTCGTTTACTCTCCAGGCTGGTGATAAGGACATTACTGTGCCGGGCAAACTGAGCATGCGTAAGGATGAAATCATCCGCATCCAGCTCTTTATTCCTATCTTGGGTACAGAGGTGGGCCGTCTGGAGTTTACTCCCGACCATGTACTTATCATCGACCGTCTGCACAAGGAATATATCAAGGCAGATTATACCCAGGTAGACTTCCTCAAGAAGCAGGGCATCTCCTTCTATTCTCTGCAGGCTCTCTTCTGGAACCAGCTGCTCCTGCCGGGCGAAAGAACTGTGAAGGAATCAGACCTGAAGAAGTTTGATGCCAGACTGGATGTGGCAGGAGATGCTGTGCCGGTTAGTTTCAGGAACGGCAATATGACCTATGCCTGGACAGCCAACCGCACTACCGGCCGTATCACAGCAGCAGATGTTGTCTATAAGAGTGCGCAGAACGGCACCTCCAATCTCCACGTCGACTACGGCAACTTCAAGAGTGTAGGCGTCAAGATGTTCCCTGCCTCCCTGAATCTGTCGATGACCACTACTGCTACCAGGAAAAAGCAGGAGGCTAAGATCAATCTGGAATTGAATCAGGTGAAGACCGACAGCAAATGGAGCACTCAGACCGAGATTTCGGGCAAATACAAGCAGATTTCTCCAACTGATGTGCTCAGCAAGATATTGAGTATGTAAATACTCATCAAGAGTTTGAAATTATAGAACATGGGTTTTTAATATAAGAAATGAAGCGAATCTTATTATTCATCATGGCAATCACCTTCTCGCTCGCACCTTTTGCGCAGAACCATACTGCCCAGAAGAAGCCGGTGAGGAAGACTGCCGTAACTGCGAAAAAGAAGGCTGCTACTCCTGCCAGAAAGAAGAACAGCAGAAGGCATGTGTCCAGAAAAACATCCAAATCAGCTGCGTCAACCAGAGCAGAATGCAAGGCGGCAACCTATAGTAATGCCTCTATCCGAGGTTTGCAGGGACAGCGCGCTTCTATCCGGAAGAAGATCAGAGAACAGGAGCAGGCTTTGCAGAGAAATAAGGCGGATGTGAAGAAACGTCTTGAAGACCTGATGGCGCTGAACGGAGAAATAGACCAGCGTCAGAAGAAGATTGACGGTATCCAGAAGGATATCCATCATATTGACGGCAATATCGGCATTCTGCAGGCACAGTTGAAAACGCTTCAGCAACAGTTGCAGGACCGCAAGAACAAGTATATCCGTTCCATGCGCTATATGAGCCGTCATCATACGGTTCAGGACAAGCTGATGTTCATCTTCAGTGCCAAGAATCTGACACAGATGTATCGCCGCCTTTCCTTCATCCGCCAGTATTCTTCCTATCAGAAGGTGCAGGGCGAGGCTGTAAAGGCTAAGCAGAAGCAGGTGAACGAGAAGCACCAGCAGTTGCAGCATGTAAAGGGACATAAGAACACCTTATTATATAAGGGTAAGCAGGAGAAGACGGCATTGGAAGGTAAGCAGACCCAGCAGCAGGAAATGGTGCAGGGATTGCAGAAACAGCAGAAGACCATTCAGGCTGTGATTGCCGACCAGCGTCAGAAAGATGCGGCAATCAACGCACAGATTGACCGTCTGATTGCTCGGGAAGTTGCCAAGGCGAGAGCCCGTGCTGCTGCCGAGGCTAAGCGAAAGGCTGCTGCCGCTGCTGCCGCCAAGAAGCGTGCCGAGGAACTGGCTCGCAAGAAAGCTGCTGCCGAGGCTGCTGCCAGGGAGAATGCCCGTCGTATAGCCGAAGCCAAGGCACGTGAGGCTGCTGCCGAAGCTGCCCGCAGAAAGGCTGCCGAAGAAGCAAGACTGGCTGCCGAGGCTGCAAGAAAGGCTCAGGAGGAGGCTGCTGCCCAGGCTGCTGCTCAGGCGAAGGCAAAAGCGCAGGCTAGGGCGCGTGCTGCTGCCGAGGCTGCCAAGCGTGCCGCCGCAGAACAGGCTGCCCGTGAGGCTGCTGCCGAACAGGCTGCAAGAAAGGCGGAGGCTGAAAGACAGGCTGCCGAGTTAAAGGCGAAGATGGATGCGGAACGCAGTACCCGTGAGATTGCCGCTGCCAAGAAGGAGGCACAGGAGGCTTCTACCTTGAGTTCGGTAGACCGCATGCTGAGCGGTGGATTCGAGGCTAACCGTGGCCGATTGCCGATGCCTATCAGCGGCAGTTACCGTGTGGTGAGTCATTTCGGTCAGTATCATGTAGAAGGTTTGAAGGGTGTAACGCTCGACAATAAGGGTATCAATATCCAGGGCAAGCCGGGTTGTGTGGCTCGCAGCATCTACGATGGTGAGGTGAGTGCCGTCTTCGGTTATGGTGGCATGTGGAATGTGCTGGTCCGTCATGGTGCCTACATCTCTGTTTACTGTAATCTGAAATCGGTCAGCGTTCATAAGGGTCAGAAGGTAAGTACCCGTCAGGCTTTGGGTAGTGTTGGCTCTGATAACATCCTCCAGTTCCAGCTTCGCAAGGAGACTGCCAAGCTCAATCCGGAGGCTTGGCTGAGCCGATAATGTATGAATAGTTGCAGCTAGAAGCAGCACGCCCTGTTTTACTCTAATTGAGCAAGCTTTGAGCGTATTTTTTAACGTTAAT